>Ga0209514_10000188_pt1 | contig 138759 bp, 132 predicted proteins | sample Subgrocontami58m_FD_187452 | JGI IMG/M metagenome (GOLD analysis project Ga0209514, IMG submission 187452) | Subsurface groundwater microbial communities from S. Glens Falls, New York, USA - GMW37 contaminated, 5.8 m (SPAdes) (version 3) | ecosystem: Environmental > Aquatic > Deep subsurface... | reverse complement strand
ATCCATCATATTGATCCATCATATTGATCCATCATATTGATCCATCATATTGATCCATCATATTGATCCATCATATTGATCCATCATATTGATCCATCATATTGATCCATCATATTGATCCATCATTTTCATTCAATCAACCATTTCCAAACCGGTAAAACTTTAACTCTTTTATCATTTATTTTGAATTCATCATCCTGTTTATAAGTTAAAATTGTTCCCTCTTTTAGATCAAATTTTTCCAAAGCCTCAATTAACCCATTTAACTCTCTCTCTTTGTTGTCTTCATTTAAATCAAAACATACTTGAATTGTTTTTGTAATCTTTGTTCCTTCCTTTATAACAAAATCACATTCGCCTTTTTCCTGAAAATAAAAAATATCTTTATACTTTTTCCTTAAATTTAAAAAGACTAGATTTTCAAGCATTTTTCCCTTGTCTTGAGAAAAGGAAGAAGAATTAGTATTGGTTAAACCGTTATCAATAGAATATACTTTTTTTGGATTTACCTGCTGTTGTTTGTATGAATAGCTAAATTTAGGCAAAGTAAAGACAAGATAGGCATTTTCAAAGAAAGAAATATAATCTATAACGCTCTTCACTGATTTAATTTCAAACATTTTCTTTATTGAGTTATATGAAAATTCTTTTCCAACATTGCTTATTAAATAAATTACTATTTTATTAAGAATTGCAGTATTTTTTATTCCGAATCTTGCAGCAATATCTTTCATTACAATATCCGACAGCAATTCGTGGAGAACCTCTGGATTCTCTTTTTTAATATATTCTGGAAATCCTCCTTTTGTGAGATACTCTTCAAAAGAATTAATCGATGGTTCTTGTTTTTTTAGGTGGAGAAATTCTTTAAATGAAAAAGGAAATAGTTCTATCGAAAGGTGCCTGCCAGTTAACTTGGTTCCGAGCTCTTTGCTTAGCATTGATGCGTTTGATCCTGTTAAAAGAACTTTTTCCTTTTTATCAACTAAATATCTTATGAATCTTTCCCATTCAGGAATGGTTTGTATTTCGTCGAAAAAATAAACTCCTTCTCCACCATAAACCTCTTTCATAATTGTCTCAACTTTATTGAAATCGGAAAAATCAAACCCCACTAAACGAGGATCTTCTAAGTTAAGATAATATCCTTTTTTTTGTTTTTTTAATAGCTGATTTAAGAGCGTGCTTTTTCCACATCTCCTCACACCCGTGACTATTAATGCAAATGATTCTTCTACCTTTATTTCTTTGCTTTTCTCCCTTAGAGTGCCTTGCTCTGAACTATCTAGGAATTCTCTTTGTGAAACTACTACATTTTTTATCGTTTCTTTTGATATCATGATGATTATATGCATTCTCTATTTTTAAATCTTTCTATTCACAATAGAAACTATTATATATTCACAATATAAACCTTTGTATTTTACTAATGTACAAGTTATGGTTCGGCTTCCTATTTTGAGGATAAGAAATGGGCGTGTAACCCTGGCTTTTGTGCATTACTACATAATGCTAAGACTTTTTTAATACATCAAGATTTGCTGTTTGCGTAAACTCCCTGTTTTAACTCGTGAGAAAGCAAACGCAAATCTTGTGTGCTCAAGACATCAAGAATTCTGAATATTGAATTCTTGAGTGCGTTCAAGAACGCAATTTACAGCGTTCTTGACGACCCGAACACACCCTGGAATTTATTCCGAGGGTTCTTGACAAGGTTAGAAAATTAATAAAGTTATTTAGAAAGATTTTCAAGAAAATCTGAAACTTGAGATAATTTTGATTCTAAATCTGAAAGTTTTATATTACTTTCTCTTATTTCTTGAACAATTTTGTATATTTTTTGCGCTTCTTTTATTGAATAGGGTAGTTTTTGTGCGCTTCTCTCAATTTTTTTTGAACTGGCTTCACCTATAGAGAACACCCCAAGCAGCCAATTGCCGTCGCTGTCGAGGACCTTGCCGCCACTGAAGCTAGACATGCCACCAAGACTATGCGCCCACAATTGATCTTGAAATGGAGCTTCTTGCTGGCCTACATAACTTTTATTCCTTAAATAGAATTCAACTTGATTAATGTCTTTTTCAGATAATCTTTCCAGATATTTCTCAGCTTGTTTTGGGTCTTCTGCCAAGAATCTTAGAAAATCAAAATAATTTTGAGAGTTAATTGAAAAGGTTTCTCTTTCTGGCAGGATTAATATGCTTCTTTTTTCAGGAGCGCTTTTACTTTTAGCTTCTTTTTCAGCTTGTTTTAAATGTGAATCATATGCTTCTTGAGTTAAAGGATATGCTTTGCCATTTCTATGCAATTGAACTGCTTTTTTTGCATTATCCAATTGCAAAAGCTCTGAATTTTCTCTTAATAATAGAACAGGGTTATTTTGAGCGTAGTCTAAACCAGCTTTTGTGTAAGCTCCATATAGCCAGACAGTTTCATTAAATTCAGCATCATTTCTTGCGCTTATTAATTCAGACATTCTTCCAACTCTGCCTTTTCTGTCTTTTATTTGTTTAAGAGCATCATACCAATTAGCAATAACTATCTCTGCTTTTTCTTTTCCTTGGTATGTTTGTGTTTGCATAAACTATGGGGGTTAGGGGCATTTATAAATCTTTCGTTTTGTTACTACTTGTTAATTACTTTTTAGAAGGTTATTTTCCGTGTCAGGGGATATTTCAGAGCCTTCTTTTATGAAATCTTATGGGTGAGTTTCCCCCATAAAAATCTCTTTATCGTCGATAAAAGCATCGAAAGATTTTTAAAGTGTGATTTCTTTAATATCTTAGGAAAGAGGAAAACGCATCTTCTGATTCAATTATCATCATGAGGATTAGTGGAAACTTTCCAAACTTGAAAATGGCAGAGGGCAAAAAATACACAGCGGATGAGATTAGGGTACTTGAAGGTTTAGAAGGAGTTCGCCATAGGCCCGCTATGTATATTGGCAGTACAGGCAAAGAAGGATTGCATCATTTAGTTTGGGAAGTTGTTGACAACTCAGTAGATGAGGCAATGGCGGGGCATTGCACGGTCATTACTGTTACTTTAAATAAAGATGGAAGTGTTACTGTAACTGATAATGGAAGGGGAATTCCTGTTGACAAGCATCCCGTCTATAAAGTATCTGCCTTGCAAGTTGTGGTCACGAAGCTGCATGCAGGCGGAAAATTTGACAAGAAAGCATATATGATTTCTGGAGGGTTGCATGGAGTCGGTATCTCTGTTGTTGCAGCACTTTCTAAAAAGATGATTGCTCAAGTTAAGAGAGATGGAAATGTTTACCAACAAGAATATAAAATTGGAAACCCATTATATGACGTTAAGATTGTTGGGAAAACATCTGAGACAGGAACTACGGTTACCTTTTATCCGGATGATACTATTTTCTCTACAGTCAATTTTGAGTTCAGCACTATTGCGAATCGCTTGAGAGAAATTGCTTTTCTTAATGCAGGCTTGAAAATTATCCTGAAGGAAGAAGAGAAAGAAAAAGTTGAGGAATTTTATTATACCGGGGGGTTGATTGAGTTTGTGAAGTGGGCGAATAAGAATAAAGATGAACTGCATAAGCCTGTTTATTTTAAGAAACAAGCTGACAAAATTATTGTTGAGTGCGCAATCCAGTACAATAATACGTATCAGGAAAATATTTTTGGGTTTGTGAATACGATTAATACCGTCGAAGGTGGAACACATATTGTTGGATTTAAAACTGCTTTAACAAGGGTGATTAACGATTATGCGCAGAAACAAGGTATGCTAAAAAATATGACTATTACAGGAGATGACGTGCGTGAGGGGCTTACCTCAGTTGTTTCTGTGAAGATTCCTGAACCGCAATTTGAGGGGCAAACTAAAACGAAATTAGGGAATTCTGAAGTGAAAGGATTAGTTGATTCTGTTGTCTCCTCTTCTTTGTCTGATTTTTTTGAGCAAAATCCTCCTATTGCGAAGAGGATTGCCCAGAAAGCATCTGATGCTGCAAAGGCTCGAGAGGCTGCGAAAAAAGCCAGGGATTTAGTAAGGAGAAAAAATGCGTTTGGCTTTGGAGGACTGCCAGGAAAATTAGCTGATTGCTCTTCAAAGAAGTTTGAAGATACTGAGATGTATATTGTTGAAGGAGAATCCGCGGGAGGCAGTGCAAAACAAGCTAGAAATAAAGAGTACCAAGCTATTTTGCCCTTGAAAGGAAAGCCGTTGAATGTTGAAAAATCTAATCCTGCGAAAGTTTTTTCTTCAGAAGAAATAGCGAATATTATTACTGCAGTTGGCACTGGAGTTGGAGAGCAATTTTCAGCTGAAAAACTGCGATACGGGAAGATTATTATCATGACTGATGCAGATGTTGATGGCTCGCATATCAAGACGCTGCTTTTGACGTTCCTTTTTAGGTTCATGCCACAGCTTATTGAAAATGGAAATATTTACATTGCTGTTTCCCCACTCTATAAGGTGAGGAAAAAGAAAGATCATTATGTCTATTCTGATGCTGCTTTGAAAAAGCTCGTTGACAAATTGGGGAATGTTTCTATCACTCGGTTTAAAGGTCTTGGAGAGATGAATCCTGAACAGCTTTGGGAGACAACGATGAATCCTAAAACCAGAATTTTAAAAAAAGTGACGGTAGAAGATGCTGTTGAAGCTGACCGCATTTTCTCTGTTTTAATGGGAGATGACGTGGAGCCCAGGAAGCAATTTATTGTCGAACATGCGCATGAAGCTTTTGTCGATACGTAAATGAAAGAGACTGTTACCATTAAATTTTGCCCCCGATGCAAGAGTACAGAAATCCAGGCTTTTGCAGGAGGAGTTACAGGTACGTGGCAATGTAAAAATTGCAGTTTCCTGAGCCCTCTGTTTCCTGAGAAAGTTATGGAAATAGGGAAGAAGGAAAAAGATAAAAGTCAATTAAAGATAAACAGAAAAGAAAAAGGAATAACATTAAAATGAAAAATATTATTTTTTGGGAAGACGTTTTAGAAAAGACTCCAGAGTCTTATAAGAAATGGTTTGAAGAGGAAAGGAAATATCTAAGGAAAAATATTTTAAAAAATAATAAAGTGTTGGAAGTGGGTTGTGGCGAAGGAAGAAGTATTCGAGACATTATCGATATAACACAAAACGTCACGGGCATAGATAATGACGAAGATGCAGTGAAGCATGCCAAATATCATTTCAAAAAATATCCAGAGGTAAAAATTCTTTTAGCGAATGGAAGAAATCATCCCTTCATGGATAACTCATTTGATTTTGTAATCTGCATGACTACTTTTGCTAATTTTGGAGAAGATAAAATAAAAACACTTAATGAAATGAAGAGAGTTGTTAAGAAAGAGGGTTTTATAATCATCAGTGTGTTTTCTGAAAATGCATTTGAAGAAAGAATGAAGGTGTATAAAAAGCTTAATGCGCCTATAAAAGAAATCAGAGGAACGACAGTTATTTTTGACGAAAGTCTTGGATCAAACACTTCCGAACAGTTTTCGTTGGTACAACTTAAAGAATTATTCAACAAAGTTAAGCTAAAATTAATTGAAGTAGAAAAATTATCTATTGCTTATATTTGTAAACTAAATAAAAACTAAAAACATGCCAGACGAAGAAAACAATAACCATAAGGAAGAAGATGCTGAAGAAGAAGCTTCTAAAACCGAAGAGAAAGAATTAGAGAAGGAAATTATTGATCCGAATCAGAGAGTTATCGGAGCAGAGATTACGACTGAGATGAAGCGGGCATATATTGATTATGCCATGTCAGTTATAGTTTCCCGAGCTTTACCTTCTGTTGAAGATGGGCTCAAACCGGTTCATCGCCGTATTTTGTATGCAATGCATGAACTCAATCTCTATCCCAACAAGCAGACGGTGAAGGCGGCAAGAATTGTGGGTAATGTGCTTGGAAATTTCCATCCTCATGGAGATATTGCAGTGTATGACTCTTTAGTTCGCATGGCTCAAGATTTTTCTCTTCGCTATCCTCTGATTCATGGGCAAGGCAATTTTGGTTCGATGGACGGAGATAGCGCGGCAGCGATGCGTTATTGTGTTACAGGAGACTCTCTTATTGTTACTGAAAAAGGTTTGCAGAGGATTGATCATGTCTCCTCCCAAGAAGATGTTGATGTCCAGATTCTTTCAAAAGATAAAAAAATCCATCGAGCTTCAAAGTGGTTTGATTCAGGAGAGCATGAAACATTGCGAATTACGACCCATAAAGGATACTCTTTGGAAGGAAGCTGTAATCATCCTGTACTTACGGTTGGAAAGGACGAAGTGGGAAAGCCGGTATTTTGCTGGAAATTGCTTGAGCAGTTAAAGGAAGGAGATATTATGGTTTTAGACCGGTTAAGTGATGATTTCTGGCCACGGGCATCTGTTGACGTTACAGGGTTTCATCCTTTACTTCATTCTCTGCATAGAAGAAAGAGCTCTTTACCTTCAGTTCTGAATAAGGATCTTGCTTTTCTTTTAGGCTCGCTCATTGCAGAAGGATTTATTGGCAAGAAGAAGATTGAGTTTTGCAATACTGATGTTCGATGGATCGAGCAGTTTAAAACTGCATGGAAGAGAGTTTTTCCTGATAGCACCCTGCATGAATTTTTACGAGAACCTTCTTCCTATGGAAAACTTCCCTATTATCGGCTTGAATCTCATTTTTTGCATACTCTTCAGTTTTTAAGCAATATCGGGCTTACTCCTGTGAAGGCGGCTGAGAAAGATGTCCCGTTCGTTGTTCTTCAGTCTCCAAAAGAGATCGTAAGGGAATTTTTGAGGGCATATTTTGAAGGAGATGGGAGCATTAGTTTCTCAAAACCAAAGATGGTCGAATTAAGCTGCTGTTCTGTAAGTGATTCTTTAATAAAGACGCTTCAAATTCTTCTCTTACGTTTTGGCATTGAAAGTGCAAGAAGATTTGACACCTATCGAAATACTCATAAGCTGTACATCCGTGGGAAGAGAAATGTGCTTCGATTTTATAAAGAAATTGGATTTATATCGGAACGAAAGAATAAAAAGTTAGAACTCGTTGTTTTAGATTCATTGAAGGACCAATCCCTCAGTGATTTTGTTCCGTTTATTTCAGATTTTGTTCGAGGAATCTCAACGAATGCATTTATTATGAAACATAATTTTGACCGATATGGCTCAATGCAGAAAAATCATCAAAAAGTGTCTGAAATTCTTTTGGAGAAGACGGGCGTTAATTATACGCCATTATTTGCATATTTTCTGACTTATCAGTATCTGTTCGATAAGATTGTTAGCGTTGAAAAAACAGGAAAGCAGAGAGTTTACTCGATTAAAGTTGAAAGTGATTGTCATTCTTTTATTTCAAATGGATTTGTTAGCCATAATACCGAAGCACGATTGGCTTCAATTTCTGAAAAGTTGTTAGAGGATTTAGATAAAGAGACTGTTAATTTTGTTCCTAATTTTGATAATTCTACCAAAGAACCTGAAGTTATGCCTGCAAAATTGCCTAACCTCCTCATCAACGGAAGTTCAGGCATTGCTGTCGGTATGGCTACCAATATCCCACCCCATAATTTAACTGAAGTGTGTGAGGCTATTGTTGAGTGTATTAACAAACCTGAGATTACCATCGAGAAGCTTGCTGAAATTGTGACAGGCCCTGATTTTCCTACAGGTGGGCAGATTTCAGGAGATTTTGTTGAACTTTATAAAACTGGGAGAGGAAGATTGATTGTGCGGGGGAAGACAACCGTTGAGAGTGATAAAAATAGAGAGAGTATTATTGTAACGGAAATTCCTTATATGGTGAACAAAGCTGAACTGGTGAAGCAAATTGCCCAGCTTGTTTCTGAAAAAAAACTACCTGATGTTTCTGACATTCGCGATGAATCTGCAAAAGGAAAAGTAAGAATCGTCATAGAATTGAAAAAAGGCGCTGATAGTAAGTTTACATTGAATCGTTTGTATGAATTCACTCGCCTCCAGGACCGCTTTGATGTGAACATGCTTGCTTTGCTGAAAGGGAAGCCCCACGTCATGAATTTGAAGCAGATTATTGAAGCGTATATAAATCATAGGAAAGAGGTTGTTACGAAAAGAAGCCAGTTTGAATTAAGAAAGGCTGAAGAAAGATTAGAGGTGGTTGAGGGCTTGATTAAAGCAATTCGGCAGATTGATGATATTATTGCTACGATTAAGAAATCAGAAAGCGCTGCTGAGGCCAATGAGAATCTTCAGAAAAAGTTTGGTTTTACAAAAAGGCAGGCACAAGCTATTTTGGAAACCCGATTGCAGCAATTGACTTCTCTTGAGCAAGACAAGCTGAAGAAGGAGATGGAAGAATTAAAAATAAAAATCCAGGAATTGAAAAAGATCTTGTCTGGTGTCCAGGAAATTCTTGCAGTTATTAAAAAGGAAGTTCAGGAATTAAAAAGGCAGTTTGGTGATGATAGAAGGTCGCAGATCCTGCAGAGAATTGCTGACATTTCTGAAAAAGATCTTGTGCAGAAGAAAGAAGTTGTTATCTCGGTTACTGATAAAGGATATGTGAAGAGAATTGACCTGAAGACGTATAAGGAACAGAAACGCGGCGGCAAGGGAGTTATTGGAAGCGACTTATCGACAGGAGATTTCGTGAAGCAGACGCTCACTTGCTCAACCCATGATTACCTGCTATTTTTTACTTCAAAAGGAAGGGTCTATTGGCTGAAAGCCTATCAAATTCCTGAAGGAGACCGGTATGGAAAAGGGCGCGCGATTATTAACCTGTTGAATTTGAAAGATGAACAGATTGCTTCAGTCATTGCAGTTAAGAAATTTGAAAATTTCTTGATTTTTGTCACGAAGCAGGGTATTGTAAAAAAATTGCCTTTGAATGATTTGTCGAAGCCAAGATCAACAGGAGTAAGGATTATGAACCTGCCTCTTGATAATTCAGATGTTCTCATTGAGGTAAAGCCGATTATGGGGAAGCAGGAGATGCTGCTGATTTCAAAAGATGGACAGGCGATTAGATTCAATTCTGATGAGATTCGATCGATGGGAAGGGCGAGTTATGGGGTTACTGGAATTAAATTAGATAAAGGAGATGCTGTCGTCAGTCTGGAAGTTTTGCCTCTTGAGAAAAATGGAAGCACAATCTTAACGATTACTGAACTTGGATATGGAAAAAGAAGTGAGATAGAAGATTATCGCCTCACAGGAAGGGCAGGCAAGGGAGTTATTAATTTGAAAGTGTCTGATAAAACAGGACCTGTGGTCACGACGGTTTCTGCTACTGATAAAGACAGCATTATTGTGACAACGCAGAAAGGCATGGTAATCAGAACCCCTGTTAAAGATTTGAGAGTGATAGGGAGAGCGACGCAGGGCGTGCGGATTGTGAAGATGCAGGATGGAGATAAGGTTTCTGATTTAGTGAATGTGCAGGATATTGAGGAGAATGGGGAGTAGTGCTATAAGGTAAAAGATAATTCTTTTGGCACAAGACATATTTCAGTAAAGAGATAATTTTTCTTAGTTTCTTCGAGTTCATTGAGATTCACACTTCATGAAACGGCAGAGATTTTTGTCTAGTTAATTTTTTACCGTTTTAACATTTCCAGAGAATATCAAAAAATAGATGGGCCTCCGCACCCTAAAGGGCGCGGTTTCCTCGGCATTTACCCTTAAAAAGAAAAATGGACGCACTTCATCTCCAGACTAAAAGTCTGGAGTTTTCGTGCTTGCACATATCAAAAAAAAGGTTCTCTCGAGCCCCCTAATTTTTAATCCTCGTCGAAAGTAATAGCAGGATATCTCGTTCGAGGATCGTCCACGGGCATATTATACCACAACACTCTTCCCCAATATTTATTAACCTCTCAAACTTCACTTAACCATCAAAAGAAGTGATCCTTATGCCCCATCAAATCCAAAAGCAGGTGTTTGCATTATCTCCCTCAACCCTCTCCTTGTTTAGCGATTGCCCTCGCTGTTTCTGGCTACATGTGCATGGCCATTGGAAGCGTCCCTCTGGCCCATTCCCATCACTACCATCAGGCATGGACGGAATTCTCAAAAAGCACTTTGACTCATTCAGAGACAAAGGTGAACTACCTCCAGAATTAAGAGAAAGGAGCGAATGCAAGGACCTTAAACTATTCGGAACAACTATCCAAGAGAAAGAATTCCTGGAAGAGTGGCGCAACTGGCGCAAGGGACTTTCATACAAGGACAAAGACGGTAATATCCTTAAGGGTGCTCTCGATAACCTCCTCAAAAAAGGAAAAAAACTCAAACTCATAGTTTTGGATTATAAGACAAGGGGCTACGCTCTCAAGGAAGACACACATAAGCATTATATCGACCAACTCAATGTCTACAGCTTCCTCTTGCAAAAGATGGGCTATGAAACAGAAGATTACAGCTTCCTCCTCTTTTATATTCCTTCAAAGGTCCTTCCTACTGGCGAAGTCATATTTGATACTCACCTTGTAAAAATCCAGGCAGATGTCAAAGAAGCTGAAAAGCTCTTCAAGAAAGCTATTTCTGTCTTGCAAGGCAAATGCCCTGAGCACCATAAGGAGAAGTTATGCGAGTGGTGTAAGAGGGTAGATCATGAGGATTAATCTATCAATCACCAACTTTCTTAAAAGTTTTTGAAATCAAATTGTTCGATCAATTTCTTCCTTATTCCCCAGTACCACTCGATTATAAGCTATTACATCTTCCTCTTTAAATAAAACAAGCACAACCTCCTCAATAACCTCTGATGTGAAGTCCTGCAGGACTTCTTTAACAATCTCTGCAGATTTTTCTATTGGAACACCATATGCGCCAGTAGCAATAGCTGGAAAAGCAATGCTTTTGCACCCCTGTTCTTCAGCGATTCTTAATGAATTCATATAACACTCCTGTAATAAGCTGATATCCTCCCGAGAGTATCTCGGTCCAACCGTGTGAATGATTATTTTCGCATTAAGTCCATACGCCTTTGTAGCAACTGCCTGCCCTGTTGGCAATCCACTTTGAAATCTATTTTTCCTTAATTCAGAGCATTCCATCATCAACTGGGGGCCTGCAACCCTATGAATCGCTCCATCAACTCCTCCCCCACCCAGTAAAGTATAATTTGCGGCATTTACAATAGCATCAGCTTTAATTTTAGTGATGTCTCCCTTAAGGATAGATATTTTCATGTTCTCACATCTGATATGATGCTTATATTCCTTTTGAATTTCAGAATATAAAATGTATCGTAAAAATCAAAAAAGTGGGTTTTCTCAAAAATCCTCTTAAAAATTAATCCTCGCTTAATGAGATAGCAGGATATCTCTTTCAAGGATCGCTCACATTAAACTTATCTCCCTTCCATCAATTTTGCATATCCACAACATTTAAATACTGAATAATCAATAATATTACTGAATAATCAATAATGATAAAAAAACATACAGATATCAATGAAAGAGAATTGAGCATCCTTAGAAGCTTTTATCCTGAAGGAAAAGAACTGACACTTAAAGAGCTTAAAGAAAGAACAGGATATTCTTATGAAAGAATAAATTCGTATCTCAAAAGCCTTACACAGAAAAAGGCAGTAGCTGAGAAGAATGTCGGCAGAACACTTGTCTACTCCCTGAATTTCAAGAACATCTCTTCAAAAGTAGCATATTATCTGTATTCTTCAAAAAGAGCAGATGAATTCTCAACAAAAGAAAAAACTATTTTCATTGCATTGTCAGAACTACCTGAAGAAGAATTGGACTTGTATGTTGTTTTTGGAAGTTATGCAAAAGGAAGTCAGAGAAAGGGCAGTGATATTGATCTGTTATGCGTGACTTCACATAAAGAAAAAGTAGAAACAGTGATAAGCTCAATAAAAAGAAGGTATAATGCGAATCTCCAGCCAGTTATCCTTCCCAGAACTGAGTTTGCAAAAATAAAAAATGAAAATCCAGAATTTTGGCAGGATTTAGTAAACTACGGAATATTATTTAAGGGGCATGAATTGATGTATTACTATGCTTATGAAAAAGAGTAATCTCCCGAGAGGATTGGTTAAAGATGAACGTATAACGAGCCTTGCTTCCAGGTATTTGGAAAGAGCGTCTAAAAATCTTGAATTGATGAATATCCTCTCTCAGCTGCGGACAAACAAGGAAGCCCAGGCTGCATTAAAATTGCCTGAGAATTATTCGAATGATGAATGGGTTACTATTGCTGCCTATTATGCGATGTACGCTTCTGCACTTGCACTGCTTGCTAAGGTCGGATATAAGAGTGATAATCATACCGCCACCATTATTGCACTTGAACGATTTTTTGTTAAAAAGCAGATCATCAGCTCGGAATATCTTGCAATTTTCAAGCAGGTACGCAATCAAATAAGCCCCCAGGATGTGAACGAGTTAGCAAGAGGCAAGGATAACCGGGAAATTGCGCAGTATAGTGTGACTGAAGCCACAACTCATGCCATAGCTGAGGCGAGTATGAAGAACGCTTATAATTTTGTGAATAAGATACGGAGTATCATTGAAGAGATAAAATAAAAAAAAGTGTTTTCTCAGAAACCCTCTTAAAAATTAATCCTCGCTTAATGAGATAGTAGGATATCTCCTTCAAGGATCGCTCACATTAAACTTATCTCACTTCCATCAATTTTGCATATCCACAACATTTAAATATCACATAATATTACGTAATAACGTATTAAAATGCCTCAACTCATTGGAAAAATCAGCAAGGGAAGCAAAATGGACCAGATTTATATCCCAAAACAAAGGCCTGGAATGCCTAGTGGGAGCTATGTCATTATAAAAGATCTTGATGAAGCATTAGAGAAGGGAAAAACCAAGGAGAGATTATTTTATTATCATATTAAAAAAATAGAGCCAATAAAGATTAAGATGATTCAAGAAATAGTAAAAGACCTTGATGCAAGAATAAAGAATGAAAACATCTTCATTGTCGGCTCTTTTCTCCAATCAGGATTTCATTTTAATGATATTGATGTTCTTATCATAAGAAAAGACAACCGATCTCATGCACCTGCAGATGCACTTAAAGATAAGATAGAAGGAAAAATCGGCCTTCAGGCCCATATCATCATTATAGATATGCCTGTTCTTATGCAAGGCCTTGCCACTGATCCTATGTATGAAATGATGCTTTCACAGTCTGTTGCAAGAAAGCGTTTTGTTTCACGGGTTAAGAGAAAAATCGACTACAAGCTTCTGGACTTGCGTTTATTGAAAAGCAAAGACATTATTGAGAATTTTGACATTTTATCTGGAGAAGATAAATATTATCTTATAAGAAATATGGCTGCAATTGACCTTTTTATCAGAGGAAAACGGCTTAACCCTGAAATAGTTGAAAAGGAAATTAGCAAAGTATTCCAATTGAAAGCTATTAAAGAAATTAAACAAAACCTTTTAGATAAAGAAGGTTTTATCGGGAAGTTTAACAAGGAGTATGAGAGAATTTTTAAGAGCATACTCCTTGGAATAGAACATGAGTCAAAACAGAAAAGAAGTGATTGAAAGGTTTATTGGAAATATTGCAAATTATGTAGTCCATTCTATCCTGGAAAAGGCAGTTGAAAAGAGCCATAGAGAATTCTTGCCCGGTTATCAACGAGAATTAAAAAATAGTATGCATGTGGCTACAGAGTATAGAAATAAAATTCATCCATGAGATACTCATCTCCCTGAAAAAGATGCTGCTTATATAAAAACTAAGATTGTTCAAAGAGTGAAAAATGAACTTCATCTTAGAATCTCAAAAGGATATTCGAATATTGACTTAACTTTAATAGAACCTCTTGTTGACAGAGCGTTGAAGGAACTTAGCATAGTTTAAGTTTAGAATAAAGTTTTTGCAATCAAAAAAGAGGGTTTTCTCAAAAACTCTCTAGAAAAAATTACTTCTTACCCCAAGCAGCAATTCCTAAGAGAACGAGATAAACGATGTTGAGCAATGGTATGATCATAAAGATCGCCCACCATCCTGGCTTCCCTACAGCTTCGAAGGTCTTCCACATCCAGATCACGAAGTAGACTGTGAAGATGATCATCAATATTATATTCAAGAATGGGATCCAGAATCCTATCAAGAGCAAAATTGGCCACCAGTGCATTTCTGCGATTTTGCTTGCAATAATCGCTGGCCCAACTGCTGGAATCCATGCAAGGCCTGCAGGTTCTGTCTTTGTCTTTCTTGCTATTGCCATAAATGCTAATGAAGTGTAGATGTAAAGTGCTATTGCAAGAATAATGAAAAAAATCAAGAAGGCGAAAATAAGTGCTGCAAATCCGCCAAGGATTCCACTCCCAATCAGGTCTTCTGAATTAAGAGTTGCTGCTTGTAAAAAAATATTCATATGAACCTCGTTTGCTTATTAAGGAATAAGGGCTTTTTAAAGATATCGCCCGCCTGAGCTGTAAAGCAAGTAGGAGTTATTTTACTCAAAAAAATTAACTTTTCTTAAATTTGGCTTTTCCCCATTTTCCTCGCAACCAAGAAACATTCATTGTCTAAATTCTCCCTATCTCTTACAAACACAACAGCAAAACCTGCGTCTAGGAAAACATCTTTATTTCCTTCCTTCCCAACTGATGTTTTTTCCTTTAAAATCTCAAAATCTGCAAAATCTCTTGATTTCTTAAAAGCGTATTTATTGTTTTTATAAATTGATACCATCTCAAAAAACTCTTTCTTATCAGGCCGCTCTCTTACCCTTTCAATAAATCCAAGGCTAGCCAAAAAACTTATAATTGCATCTTCGGCACGGATTATACTTTTCTTGTCTTTAATATATCCGCTTTCAAAACAGATACCTTTCTTGTTACTTAAGTGCATATAATAATCAGTTGTACCTTTCTCAAAAGAATCCCAATTAAGACTTACTATTTTACAAGGTATTGTTTCTGCTATTTCTAGACTATTGATGTCAGTTATAATGAAAGGAACAGAATTTACGCTATTACTTGCGTGTATATCAAGCAAAAAATCCGCACTGTCTAGATAAGGCTTTATTTCTTCAGCAGTTTTTCCTTCTAAAGTCCATGAGATCTCTTTGGGTTGTATGGATAGGAAACACCGATTGAGGTTTTCTTCAATAAATCTTTTATTTTGCCTCATAGCCTCTAAATTAGAATAAACAAATAATACCCTCCCAGATTTTATTTTTAGAGAAGGTATTATTTTGTCAAAAGCTTTTATACCACAGGTCTCATTACCGTGCACACCTGCAAGTATAACTGCTGTTTTTCCTGGCGCTTTACCAAACTTTTCAATCACTTTTATATTACTCATTATCATCTTTATCCAAAAGAACTTATTATTCTTTCTACTTCTCCTAAATCAAAGTCTACAAATTTCCATTGGAATAATGGAGTTTTTCTTTCAGGGTCGTCAAAAAGATATTCTTCTCTTTTGCCAGAAAAAATTCTTCTAAGAATTGCCAGAACCGCTTCATTTTTAGTTCTTACAAGAAAACTTTGATAGTCCCTTCGCTTTGCTTCTTCTAATCTAACTGTTGAAGCTAGTAAACCTAAACCTTGTTTTTGTCTTTCTTCTATTACTCCAAGCTCAGCACCATAAAAAGTTGTCTCAGTATTAATTCCTCTGGAGACCAATTCAGGTATGATTAGAGGGAAATTAACTGAAGAAGTTCTTTTACTAGGTACTCTATAACCCCAACTAAATCCTATGGGATTACCTTCTTCTCTAAGCATATACCCTATGAATCCTTCTTTTTCGGTAGCTTCTTTGATAAGAACTCTTTGGTCAATGAAATCTGGGTAAAAGTTGATTAGATCTCTACCACAAACAACACAATCTTTCACGTGTTGGAAATTCGTATCTCCAACAACTTCGTCTCTTTTATTTGAATTTAGTTTCCCTTGATAATTTTGTGGAATAGTCCTATTAGTATATTGAACAGAACATCTCTCTGGGCTTCCCATCGGCATTCTTATTGCAGAGCATACTTTATCTTCATACCATGGAAATCCTCTAAAAACTTCTCTATAAACTCCAGCCAAGTCCTCAACGTTTGCTCCTGTAATCTTTTCTATATTAATTTTATTTGCCATAGCATTAGCACCTCCTTTCATTGAATAGGTTGATAGACGAGAATCGGACTCGATTCTGCTGAGTCACAATCATCTGTTTTGCCATTAAACTACTACCGACTAAGAAAAATTCTTTTTTAGAAAAAATGAAAATAACCAGTGCTTAAAAGCACCATAGCTCCACTCATGTCTAAAGAATTAAAGTTGCAACTGATGAAAACAACCAGCACGTTCCCGTGCCTTTGCTCCAAGACTTTCAATTATAAATTGCATAGTACTTTCACAAATGTAGTGTTTAAAAACCTTTTCTTTTCAGTTTATTCTTTTTGTTTTTTAACTTTTTTTTACTTTGAGAAATCTAACTTTTGCCTTTGCAGAACCATTCAATAAATTCAAATCCAAACTCGAAATTTTTCTTAGAAAAGCAAGCTTTTAGCTCCCTTTAACTTTACAGCTCACGCCTGCCCTTCTCCTTCCTTGAAAATGAGAAAATTGCAAGGAGAATCAAAATCTCTCCAAGGATGAAGAGCCACCAAGGGTAATAAGAAGGAATGTATACTCCTGCGATCTGCTGAAACTCGGCGTGAGATGCGAGAGTGAAAAATTCAGGAAGAAATCCTCCGCTGATGATCAAATTTCCGTAGTCATAGAGAAATGTGTACAATATGAGAAGAGACCCCAAGGCGAGAAGCATCCATTCTTTCTTTGTTATTTTTACCTTTTTCCCTTGATCACCTTTTGCAATAATGCTCCATCCTAAGAAAATCATTGTGGAAGAGATGATTAACGGAGCAAGCACAGGCCCTGCCCAAGGCCAGGGAATAAGGAAGAGAAGATCCCAAGTTAGGAAAGAAAGAGGCCAGTTCAAAATTACTTTGAGCCAAATATAATAGAAGATATCCCAGATGGCGAAACTGTATATGAAGTATGCAAACTTCTCGTAACGGGTTTTTCCTGCAAGGAGGCCAATGCAGGTGAGCATGATGATTGTGAAAAATTCCCTGGCCCATTCCATGTTCAGGACCCAACTTTCTATCGTCGGAACTAAAGGAAAGCTGAAGCCTCCAGGATGATAGAGCTTTCTCAGGTAAACAACAACGGTAGTTTCAAGAAAAGCCATAGCCATTGCAAAAATTCCTACGACTGCTAACGTTTGATAACTTCCTTTTTTCATTCTCCTCCAAAGACAATTAAATTTAAAAAGCTTTAGTACCAGAAATAGTTATGACAACTAAAATGAGTATGGCAATTATTGCGGGAGCTGATGCAGCGCTCAAATACAAGCAGAAAAATCCGAGCGCGTCGGACGCTGAGGTCATGAAACAAGTGGCTGAACACGCCGGAAAGATCGCAGAGAATATTGATATTGAGTAGCGTTTACTTTTCTATTACCAAACATTTTTAAACAAATCTTCTGTTCTCCAAACATGCAGGGGTGCCGGAGTGGCCAAACGGGCTGGACTTAAGAGAGCAGTAAGAACCTACGGTTCTTCACGCATTTAACTCCCTTCTGAAAAAAGACGAAGATATCCAGTGGCTTAGTGCCTACGGAGGTTCGAATCCTCTCCCCTGCATGATACGCTTCTCGGAGCCTGTCACAAATCTTTTTAAGGATCCTTCTTCTCCTCCAGAGATGCAGGGGTAGCCAAGCGGTCAAAGGCGCAAGCTTCAGGAGCTTGTCTCTTAGTGGGTTCCCAGGTTCGAATCCTGGTCCCTGCATGATTTTCTCGATACGAAAAAGATATTGAAGTGAATAACTCTCTGGAAGAAATAGTATGATGCCCTCTACATGTGCCCTTAAGGGAAATTAGCGAGTAAAACCTCAGCTGAAAATCTGCAGTTTGGTAGAACATCAAGAAATATTGTGCAATCAAAAATTGACAGCAATCTCCAAAAGTTTATAAGCTATTAATCACTATCTCAAATATGAAGAGAAAAAGAGTAATGATCCTTATTATTGCTACTTTTTTAATACTTTTTTCTCTCTGGATTTTTCTTTCACTTTCATCAAAGAATCAGCAATCTAAAATTATCCCTGCAAATGCTACTCAGCCTGGATTGAAGAGAACATGTGAAAATGACTCTGATTGTATAGGCACTCGAACTTGTAAATGTATAAGAAACGGAGAGATTTGTGAAAATGCTAATGAAGGAGATTATGAACTGAAGTACGAATGTGTTTGTTATCAAGGAATATGCAATACCAACAGTTTAATTCCCTGTGAGAAAGGGTGTTTAGACTCTGAATATTGCAAGGATGGTTTTTGTCGTGATTATCCTAAAAAAATATCTGGAGGAAATAATTCTGGTGACGACTGTTGTACCCCTGAACAAAAAGCAAAAGGATATACCTGCATTGTACAGAATTGTCCAGGTCCGCCTGTGGGGCCTGGAAGAGAATATATGGGGAGCACAATGAGTGATTGTATATTTCCAGGAAATTCTACATATCCTGGAGATCCTCGCCCCGTATGCCCGACATAAAATTTAGCCTACCTGCCGACTTCTGACTTTCTCGCCTTCGGCTCGAACCATGTCCCACGTACTTTTGCCAAAGCAAGGGGCGTTGAACAAAGACAATTGAAAAATGTGTGTAACCCGCATAGTCTTAGACCTCTTCTGACAGATCTTTGCGTTCTTTATCATTTCTTTACTCAGAGAAAAAATGCCAGACATAGAAAAGGAAAATGATGAGAGAGCCGAGGATTACTGCCCATAAAACAGATTGGATTTCTTTTTTGATGCTGATTTCTTCTGTGGATTTTGAGAACACTGCTGTAAGGAAGATGAAGAGGATTACTGCAAAGATGCTTTTCGTCACCCAATGATGGCCTGTGACTGATGTGAGGAGATCTTTGAATTTTTGGGAGAGCTCGGTCCAGATCGTGAGGACTACGGTGAGGATTGTTGTTCCTATTGTAGCTCTTGATAGCGCTCTGATATTCATTTTACTGCTCTTGCCGCCTCTAATGCCTCCCTTGCACTTGACGAGATCAGGTAGCCCATTCCTGCCATTGCTAATCCAAGAAGAATGATAAGAGATGACAGCAAGAGGAGAGATTTTCTTGTTTCATTATTTTCAAGAATATCTTTTTGATAGAGGAGAGCAAGAGCAAGGAACGAGAGGAAGGGGATGAAGAGAAAGATGTGCTCTTTTGATTCCATAAATACTGCGTGGCCTGCGGGATTTGGCCCTGATTTTATCAGGGGTTTCACATTCTGCCCATAAAAGTTTACATACAAGTAACCTGCCACGAGCCAAGATGCAAAGAAGAAGATCACTCCAAGCAGAGCAGCAACTTTTGCTCTTTTTATGCTCGAGGGTTTCGCATTCAAAATCTCAACAAACACCCAGAGAAAAGCGAAGATGCCTATTATCTCCAAGGGCCGCATGCACTCCAACGAGGTAATTCACCATTTTTTAGCACGTCTTTGGACCAAAGACCTTTGTGTTATTATGCATTATTCTTTAGAGAAAAGCTTCTATTTAAATTTTTAGGTGATCTGCATTGTTAAAGCTTAAAATTCCCAAGGAAGATGTTGCAGCTGACATCATAGTGACTTTGGCCTGATAATAAATTTCCATCTCTTTTTACGATTATTATTTATTGGGAAAAATTTCCTGAAAATTTTTTGGAGAGAATGGAAGAAAGGAATAAAGAAGCGAGAAAAGAAAGTGCCATCGCATTTTCCCCTCGAGAAAAAGCAGTGTTACCCTACAATGAGAAAATGAAATCATGACTCTGAAATACTCCTTGCATAACCATAATCTTTAAATAGAAGAAGTTTTTCACCCATTGCATTATGTCTGAAAAAAGTTATCAAAAAGGGAAAAGTATTTTGAATAAAAATATTTTCAATAGAAAGGGCACGATTACAACGGTTGTTGTTGTCTCTTTGCTTGTTCTTGCAGTTGCGGTCTACTCTGTGTATGCTGCGATTGGAGATGCAGGAGTTGGTGCAGGAGGGATTGTGATTCAAGAGCATACTCCTGTGATCACTATTTATCCTTCTATTACCAATTGCAATCCTTCTGGAAATAAGTTTATAGTTACTGTAGGAAATGATGCATCAAGCAATGATAGCATCTTTGAAGTGCGAATCTATAATGGAACAGAAGGCGTTGATGATTTTAAGTGCGGTCCTGCTCCTGTTGGATGGACGCTTTTTGATTTTGTGAGTGGTTTTGGATATTGCGAATATAAAACTCCTGCAACAGGCCTTAGTATTATTGACCCGGGCGAATCTGTTAATTTTACTTTTAATGCGACACTTAATAAGAAGGGTTGCAAGAGTGTCTTTCTCATTTCTACTCTAGATGATGCAAGACCATCTGGTGAACATGAATTTACAGAGCCTTTCGTAACCATTGATTGTGTTCCTCCTGAAACTGACAAGAAGTATGGAAAACCTTTTGTTGAAAATGGAAATTACCATTGGATAAACAATCAAACACCTATCACCTTCACTGCAGAAGATTTCCTGAAAGAGTGCGAGACAGGAGTTGTAAATATCTCCTGGAGAAATACTGTCTTAGATATTTCTGATAGTAAATGCACTGTAGACTGTGATGAACAAGGAGAGGGTCCTTGGAATGTTGTTCAAGACGATCATTTCACTATCTACAAACCAGAGGAATCCTGCCATCTGATTGAGTTTTATGCAACTGATGAAGTAGGCAATAATGAAGAGATTCAAAGACAGTGTGTTTTTGTAGACCTTACTCCACCTACGTTAAAAAAATATGTCGGGCAGCCAAGTGTTGAATATGATGATAATAGGAGTGAAGGTGATGATTTTTATGTTACGCAAGACACTAACATAACTCTTTACTGCAAGGATCAAGGTCCTCATCCTTCTGATAATGTAACGATCTATTGGAAATATAGAGTGAATGAAGGGCAGGGTTTTGGTTCTTGGAAAGATTTCTCGTATAACGGGGGAAAAGTTATTTTCAACTTCCCTGAAAATTCAGAGCATGAATTTGAATCCTGGTGTGTTGATGCAGTAGGATTGCAGAGTGAAAAGGATCATGAATTCTTCAAAGTTGATTCAGAGCCTCCAACAATTAAGAAGATGATGTTTGGAAGCTGGCTTGGTGACTGCCCGCCACAAAATGAAAGTGATGTTTGTTATGTTGCAGATAATGATCAAAGCGGTGTTAGTGTTTGGGTTGATGATGGAAATAATGTTCATGCTGTAGATCGTGCATCGTGTGAGTATCAGGTAATTTGGCATGATCCTAAAGACGGAGATGATGTTGTTGATTCAGGTAAATTTGAAGGGCATAAGAACATCACTTTTAAAGAAGATTCAAATCATACTTTAATTATTTCCTGCCAAGACGCCCTTGGAAATAAAGTAGAAGACAGAGAGTTCTTCAGAGTAGACTCTACACCGCCAAGAACAAAGAAAACGTATGGTGAGCCATTTGTTTTTGAGTGGTATCCAAAGGGATGTTATGACAAATTAGTGGGGCAATGCAATGACGACCGGGGGTGTTTTTATGAAAATAAATGCTTTCCTGCTGAGTTCATTTCCAAGGAAACACCTGTTACCTTAGAAGCATGGGATAATAAAGTTGGCGTGAATGCTACTTACTGGAGAAATCTGCTTGTTAGGGATAATAAAGTGTGTGGGAATCCTCAATATTGTAATCCTGAATATTATTCACAATTTGTTGATCCTTCAACACCTTGGAATGTTTATACAAAACCTTTCAACAAGACAGAAGAGTCATGCCATGTGATTGAGTTCTACTCCGAGGATAAATTAGGGAATGAGGAAAAGAAGCAATGGCAATGTGTGTTTGTTGATGACACAGCTCCTGCCTGGAAGAAAGAGATTGGAAAGCCACATTTCTCTATGTGTTTGGATAATGTATCTCAAGGAGGGCAAGAAAATCCTCCTGGAGGAATTGGTGTAGACGGGATTGGAGTGAGTGCTGTTGGAGATGAAATTGATACGATTACTTTCCCTGAAGGTGGTGGCACTGGAGTAGGTGTTGCTTTTGATGGAGAGTTCCTCTACTATACTTATATTAGCTCGAAAAATCTCTACAAGATACGACCTGATGGAACAGGCCATATGGTTATTAATACTACAGGAATCTTAGAGACAGGATTAGGCGCGCTTTCCTACGATGCTACCAGAGGTATGATCTGGGCAGGAACTTATGGATGCAGATCTGGAGGAGTTGGACCTGTTTATCTGATTGATCCTGTAACAGGAAACGCTACTTTCATGTTTTCAGTACCTTCGACTTATATCAACTACTGCCTTGACGATGGTATTGCCTATGATGCAAAGGACGATAGTATTTGGTATAGTGATGATATTGCTCCAAAGATGGTGCATCTCGCGATAAATGGAACGGTGATTGAAGTGATTGATTTAGTGCCTATTGATGCACGATTAAGTACAAATAGTGGTATTGCGATTGGGGGAGATAATTTCTATCTCGGAACGAATGGCAAAGACGTTACGATTAGAGCCAATAGGTCATTTGCCTTTATTGATGAGTTTGTGAATACTGGTTTCAGAATTGAAGATATGGAATGTGATCCTGAAACATTCTCTCCTATAGAAGTTATGTGGATCAGAGATGCGTATGCTGGACAAGCGAGAGCCTATGAAATTGAGCCTCAAACCTGCGGACTTGGCGGAGAAGCTCCAGGACCTTCCTGCAACAACAGCATGGAATTTGTATCTCTTGAAACTCCAATTACCATGAGTTGCAAAGATCAAGATCCACATCCTGTAGATCATGCTCGAGTTTGTTTCAGAGTATCCTTTGATGATCCTCAAACTCCTTATATTACTGAGAAATATTGCGATAAGAATTTGACTGAGAATGGATACTGTTGTGCAGGCTCTGAAGTAACCCTGCGTTTCAAAGAAGAATCGTTCCATGATCTTGACTTTTACTGTGAAGATGGTTTAGGAAATAAGAATAAAGAAGATATTGAATTCTTCAAAGTAGATGCTACCGATCCGAATACAAAGAAGACGTATAAAGGACCTTTCTATACGAAGGAAATTTGTGAAGAGGGAGAAAATGGAGATCTTGGAGTTGAGAACGGTGATAATGGAAACGAGAAGAAATGCTATACGCAAGAATATATTGATACTGCATCGTGGGTTGTTTTGAATGCAACTGATCCAGCACCGCATCCTTCTGGTGTGAAGGCGACTTACTGGAGAAATAATCTTGTTCCAAATCAGTATTGTGAATATCCTGAGAAATATTGCCAACCATGCGATAAAACAAAGCAAGACTGCGGGAATTTCAGTCTGTATACTGGACCTTTCAACAAATCAGAAGAATCGTGCCATTTGATTGAATACTACTCTGTGGATAATGTTGGAAATCAAGAGGATTTGAAGTTCCAATGTGCCTTTGTGGATAAGAGACCTCCGATTACTGAGAAAAGATACAAAGGACCTCTTTTCATTGACGAAGAGACAGGAAGAGAATGGATCTCTAACACTACACAGATCTGGCTCTCTGCATATGATCAAGAACCACATCCATCTGGTGTGAATACAACATATTACAGAAATACTCTTGTCAATGAGAGCTTCTGCCAGAACCAAGAAGTATGCCAAAATGCGACAGGCAACGGGAATTGGGAGACTTGGAATGGAACGCCAAAGTATAAGAATGAAGAGTCATGCCATTTGATTGAATACTACTCTGTGGATAATGTCAATAAAACTGAAAGAGTAAAGAAGCAATGTGCTTTTGTTGATCTTTCTCCGCCTGAACCCAACAAGACTGTTGGAGAACCAAAGACTAAGTGGAATGGCAATGACAGTGTCTTCTATAAGGATGAAACTAAGCATTGCTGGGATGGAACCGGAAATGAGATTGAATGCTGGAAAGTAACGATATTGACGCCTATTACCCTTGATTGCAAGGATCCTCAACCACATCCTGTTGATCATGAGACTGCCTGTTTTAAGGTAGGTCTTGATGGAGATGATATGACTAAGAAGTACTGCTGGAAAAATGAAGGCAAGTACAATGAAAGTGGAAACGGGTATTGCTGCCTCTCTGACAAGCAGATGCCAAAGAAATTCTACTTCAAGGAAGAATCAGAGCATAATCTGAAATTCTACTGCACCGACGCTCTTGGGAACAAAGGCCCTGTTGATGAAGAGAAATTCAAGGTAGAAGGAACGAAGTTCACGATCTGGCTGAATAAAAAATGGAATTTGGTTTCAGTGCCTTTTGTGCTGATAGATAGCGATGTAACCAAGGTGTTTAATGATATTAAAGATAACGTAGAAGCAGTGTATACTTATGATGCTTCTTTGAGAAAATGGTTTGTCTATAGGCCAGGAGCAAATGGTACGAATAACTTAGAGACTATAGAGCCTGGCAGAGGATATTGGGTTATGGCGAAGAACGATACGATGCTCATGTTAGGCGGGAGTTTATTCAATCCTGCAGTAATCCCTCCTTCCAGAGAACTTGTTACTGGATGGAATCTCATTGGATACTATGGTAATGATGATGGGAAGGTCATGAAGTATGACTGCCCACAGCACGACGGGAAGAAAACAAAGTGTGCTTTAGACTCCTTGGTTGAGCCTGTAGGAGACGGCAATCCGCGATGGAGCGCTCTTGTGACGTATTGCGAGTCAAAGAATCCCCATCAGTGGGAAGGATTGGATGTTAATAGCAAGATGAACCCAGGTGCAGGGTACTGGGTATTTCTGAAAACCAGTGCTGCAAATGTAAATCAAGACTACGTGTACGCTCCTTCAACCTGTAGCGGGATTTGATTTTTTGATTGTATATAGGATATATACCTCAGAAATTGATAAGGGAAATTGTTTAAACTTGTTGTAATTTATTTTTTGGATATTTTTTTGCTTGGCAATAGAGAAGCGAATGAGTATAATAGCATATATATAATTTTATAAATACTAAGAAGATAGCATCCTATGGCTCAAAAAACTGCATTAGAAAAATACAGAGAAGTATCTATCTCTTATCAAGAAGGATTGTATACTCTTAATGGTGGTGCCTATGCTCGCGAAGAGAAATTTGAAGAAGTTGTGGAATTCCTTCTTGATTTAGTTGAATGCAAAGAACCCTATAAACTCATTTTAAACAAGGATGCAATCTTCTGGCAATCAAGCCGAACTGAAGCAAGTATTTTAGAGAAGATTGTGAGGATTAATAATGTTATGAACCGCTCTTACAAAAGAAAAGTAAGCGAATCTCTGCCCATCAGGGTTGAAGCCAGGAAGGGTTCAGAAGGCAAGGGATATGGTGGGAGTCCAAAAGACAATGGATATGGCAAGGATGCAGAAGGTAATAGAGATTAGTAAGCACATATAAATATCATATAACTTTAGAAAACTTAGACATGGGAAAGATCGTTTATGCATTATTCTTATTAATGATTTTAGTAGTTACTCTTGCAGGCAGTGTTCTTGCCGTATATGGTGATGTACCTGGTGTATTTCATCAATTGTATGGCACAGTAAGTGTTGACGGCATTCCTGTACCCGATGGAACTGCTGTGCAGGCTAAGATCGGTGGAGATGTTTATGTGACAACGACTTCTGGAGGAAAGTTTGGTTATGCCCCCTCTGTTCTCCACGTAGAAGATCCTGACGATAACAGACTGGGAAAGAATATTGAAATTCTTGTGAACTACAAGAAAGTGCAGGATCTTGTTTTTGAGAAGGGGGGCTACACATTATTGGAGCTTCAAACTACGACAACCTGCGGAGACAGCTTCTGCCTGGGAAGTGAGACAACTTCCTCGTGCCCTGGAGATTGCCCTGGCGCTCCTGCACCATCACCTGGTCCAGGTGGAACGAGTGGGTCAGGAGGCGGTGGCGGAGGAGGTGGAGGTTCTGGCGGAGGGAGTAGTGCAATCAAGACAACTTCACAAGTCTGTATTGAACAATGGGAATGCAGTGACTGGAGTGATTGCAAGAATGGGAAGCAGAAAAGACTCTGCAGGGATAATGCTGCCTGCAAAACCTCGAAGCTAAAACCGGCTGAAAGCAGAGAGTGCCAGGAAGAAGCGCAATCTCAGTCCCAACCAGAGATTAAAGAGCAACAAAAAGATATTTCTCCCAGCCTTCTCGGCTCTGTTATCGGAGCTGTTGGAGGCGTGAAGGTTTTTGGAGCTGCGCTTTTTATCGCAGTGCTTATTGCCGGCATGATTGTTATTATTGTGCTGAGGAAGAAAGTTGAAAAGAAGAATATACATTTGCCGTAGACAGCTTATATTTTCCTGCTTATCAGGAAAAACCAGAAGACTCCGCTTTTTAATGCGGAGATGAATGGCGGTTTTTCGTGAGCTTAAAAATTCGCTGTGGAAAAAATCTCCGAACAGACTTCGCCATTTATGGCGGAGTCGGAGATTTTGCGAATTTTTATGATTATCAAAATACTTTTTTAAACTGTATCATATTAGTCCGTTCTTACCAACAAGATCTTCGTCGGCTTACGAAAAATCTTTTTTACAAATTACGATTTCTCTGGCGAAGCTAAAAAGGCCCCATCATTGCAGAGTAACTAAATGAGTTATAGCTCAGGTTCCATATATTTGACGATAATAATGTTTAAATACTGACGGTTTTGTTCAAGATGCATGAAAAAAAGGTTGTTTGGAATAGTAGTTTTGATTCTTGTCTTGACAGGAATCATTGGTTATGGCATTGCTTCTTCTGGATTGAAATTAGTGGGTGATGCAATTACCTCTCCTATTGAAGAGTCTCAAGATCTGATTGTTCTCAATGAAAATCAGCCACAAGATGCCCTGCCTATTCAACCTGAATCGTCTCCTTCTCTAGAACCAACTCCTGAAATAACGCCTTCTCCTGAATCTTCTCCTGCAGAAAGCAGCGGTGGTGTTGAAGCTCTTTCTCTTCCTTCTGAATCTGCATCAGAACCTGTATCTGGATCAGGCGGCGGAGGTTTTGGAATAGCATCTTTGAGTAATGAGATTGGAGATCAGGTTATTAAGCCTGGAGTGGCTCCAAAATCAAGTGTAGATTATTTCACTAATATTGATGAGACTTCTGATCAAAAAAAATGCAACCTTGAAGAAGGTGTTAAAAAAGCTTATCTGAATTATGATGATGCTGTAGGGCATGGAACTTCGAAAGATAATTCTTTTACCATTACTAATGTTCAGACTAAATTGGATGAACTCGCTTTTGTCGACGGAGTTTGCGATGATGGAAACTGCGGTGATCTTGACAAGACAGAGTACTGGCATACGAAAACCAATAAAGACCTTGCAGAAGGATGGCATACGTTGTGGGGAAGAGCGAAGAATGCAAAGAGTAATCTTGAAGAATTTTCTGTGAATAACAGCTGCATGTTCTGCATTGACAAGCAAGATCCTGGGCAGCCAGGTAAGCCTGCTGTGGTAAGGAAAGATGTTTGTGATCCGCTTTTTGAAAATGGAGAGAGTGTTACTTTTTCCTGGACATCTTTGGATAATGGATGCGCTGGCGTAAGTTTCTTTGATGTTTTTGTTGAAATTGATGTTGATGGAGAGCCCATAAAAAAAGGTATGGAGACTACAGATGGAAAGATTACGATTGAAGGATTAGAACATGGAAATAAAGTAAGAATTTCGGTTGTACCTGAAGACAAAGCTGGAAATCAGGGACCTGTGAGTGAATGGAGTGATTGGATTATGATTGATAACATAAATCCTGAAGTTGAGATTACCAATGAGAATGCAGATGAGTGGGTCATGGGTAATCTGGAAATTACTGAGAATGATTCTGATGAGAATTTGTTTAAATGTTTTTATAAGGTGAGGAATGCTGGAGAGGACACAGTGGCTTGGACTGAAACTCTTTGCAATACTCCTTTTACCATTGATACTGCAACTGTCTGCCCTGTTGATGGAAAGAATAAATGCTGGGTGTACAAGAAAGCTCAAGATAAAGCTTGCAATGAAAGAACAAGGAGCAAGCAATTTGATGTAGATAATCATGGCCCTGTCCTTGAGAAGATGATTGGAGAGCCAAGTTATTTTGATGGGAAATTTTTGAGAACATTCACGCCTATTACTGTTACAGCAACTGATCTTGGCTCTGGAGTCAACCAGACTTGCTACAAATTCACCAATGTGCAGACAGGATTTACTACCGAGGAGAAATGCGCAGAAGGAGAAGAAATTGAATTAACGTTCGGGGATAATGAATCTCAGCATGATCTGGTGTTCTGGGCTACTGATATGAAAGGATTGAGGACGGAAATGAACCAGACGCATTTTGTTGATGAAACTCCTCCTGTAACTGCTAAGACCTACTCCTCTATTTTCCCGAAACTTGGAGCATTTATGGGAATTAAGAATTTCACGATGGATTGGATCTCTGAAAAAACTGAAATCACGTTAAAAGCGACAGATCAAGATCCTCATCCTTCAGGAGTTAATAAAACTCTGTTCAGACTTTTTGTTCTTAATGATGGAGATCATACAGAATGGTATGGAACAAAAACAGGAGCATGGTATGATGATGAAGATGCATGCAGTGATGCAAATAAGGCTCCTGAACCTGCTCCATCCCCTATCCCGCCTGTGAATGAAAGCAACATGAGTGAGAATCAGAGCCAGAACGAAAGTGATAATGGAGGCATAGGCGTAGCAGAGAATGGAAATTGCGTCGCTGTCTCAGGATGGAAGTTGGCGCATGACTGGGCTGTTTACAATGAGCCTATCAGTTTTGGAGATCATGCGGAAGAGGATGCAGATCATCATGCCTTGCCCCATAAAATCTGCTTCAAGAGCGTTGATAATGTTGAGAATGAAGAACAACAAAAATGCCAAGTGTTTTTTATTGATAACGCTCCGCCAGCCATTATTCCTCTTTCATTGCCGAATAATCAGTGCCGGAAAAGTGTGACTGCGGATATTGTTGATTTAGAATCAGGTGTAATGAAAGCGTGGGTAGAATGGATAGATGAGAATGGAACTAGTGTGTTGAAGAAAAATATGAGGTTCCAAGAGGAGCTTGTTCAGCTTGATCTTTCAAAATATCAATGGGATGCAACATTCACTCCAGAAGAACTTGCAATGCTGAATGCCGGAAATTATACCGTGCGCATCACAGCAGAAGACGGTGTGGGGAATATGAACATGGTAGATATTGAAGATCAATTGAAGAAAGTTGTTTGCGTCTTGAACATTGCCCCAAGCCAGTGCATTATCAACTCAATGACCGGAGGAGGTTGCATGTTCAACTTTAATGTGATTGTAAGAGGAGGAAATGCTGTGCAGATGGGCATGGAAAATCTCTTTGGGCTGTCGCCTCAAAATTTAAGCGCGACCATCTCCAATTCCTTTGGAAGCAAAGCAGTAGGGAATGATATGCTTTGGAATGGAGGGACTCTGCAGATTAACAATACTCTTGGAAGTAATCGTGGAAGTTTCAAGCTAGGTATGAATATTCCTGCTTCAGTGACAGGAACAGAGGTTTTGGATTATTTCCTGAGACCGAAAACAGTTTAAGTTTATTTATTTTTAAAATTATATCTGAATTAACATGGCTCTTTGGACAAAAGAAGAAATAAAAGGATATCAGCAAGTATTGAATGAAGGCCTTAGTCATCTTTATGAAGAAGTAGATATTCCTGCAGACGATCCTGAAAGAAGAGCGAGATATTTAGCTGAAGAGATTCTCGGCCTTACTATGCTGGATCATGAAGTTGTCATGAGAAAAGCAAAGAGTGAAGGGAGGCCAGCTGCCCTTAACTTGTTAGAGGAAATGGCTGTTGCTCATTCAACATGAAGAAATTATTTTTACTCCTGATTTTTGGAATGATTTTTTTAGCTGTTGGCGTTCTTGCCCAAGATTATATTTGCGAAGAAGGCAGTGATACTTGTGTTACGAATGGAAAAATCGCTGCTAATGGGGATCAGCCCGGTGTTGGAGGAAACATTACTCTTTACCCTATAGGCCAAGGATGCTCAGAACAATGGTCTTGCTCTTGTGTGAGCGGTGTGACGCAATGTACTGACGCTAATGGTTGTGGCACTACTTCCACGATTCCTGCATCTCAAGGGCAAAGCTGTTCCTCTAATGGAGGAGGCGTCTCTGGAGGAAGCGGTGGCGGCGGAGGGGGCGGAGGATCAGACGGCTCAAGCTCGGGAAGTGGAAAAGCAAAGATCTCTGAATGTGTCGAGTTATGGCAATGTGAAAATTGGAGTGAATGCAAAGAAAGAAAACAGATGAGAAACTGCCGAGATCTTGCCCAATGCAAGACTTTTGTCTTGAAGCCTGCAACAGAGCGAGAATGCGCTTCTTCTGAAGAATTAAAAATAATTGAAGAAGAGAAGAGGACGACTCTTTTAGGATCTGTTTTAGGCGCAATCAAGAATCTTGGAAAGTCAAAGACATCAGTTGCAGTTATCTTTATTGTTCTGATTATAGCGGCTGCGCTTATTATCTCGGCAATCAGAGGGGAACCGCCTGCTGCGCCTGCAGAAGCTTCTGTTATGGAAGCCAAGCCTGAAACTGAGGGAAAGAAAGAAGGGAAGAAGTAGATCTGGCTTTTTCTGATACTGTACAAAACGGTAATCTTTTTAACTATGCCTTTTATTCATATACGATGATGAAGAAGCATTTTAGATTTCTAGGAGCAGTATTTTTTATTTTGGGAACTGCATTTTTGTTAAACGCAAAAATCAATATTACTGGAGCAGTTGTTGGAGCACCAATCATATCTTCAGTATTAAGTTCTGTCTTGGGAATTGTCTTGGTTCTTGTTTCTATTATTCTTTTTTTTGGCGGAGAGAACTTAGAAAATTTAGTGGGTTATGTGAGAGGAGTAAATCCTATAACTCGACACGAGGCTCATAGCCCGCTTTTCTCTAAAATTACTTCAAAAAATATTGATGTGATCTTTCAAACACCTCTTGGCCACAAATACGGAAAAGAGATCAAGGGAGCTAAGGCTATTGTATACCAGGCTTATGATGGGAGCTATCATACTGCTTTTTTAACAGAAGCTATTGATACGCACCACAGGCATGCTGCCGCCACTGTGGCTCGGCTTGTAGAGGGAATTAAATTAGATGATCCTTCTTATCTCAATAAAAAAGCAGATGCATTGTATGAGGGTGATACTGCAAGATCTAACGAGATCCTAACTCAATGCGCAGGTTTTGAACTGCAATATGATTCTGTTCAAAGAAAAATAGTTGGAATTCAGCAAGACTCTTGGTTAACTAAAGAACAACAGAGACGCAACAGAAAAATGAGCAAAACTGTTGAAGAAGATATGATTCTTGAATTAGTTTCGAGTATTGATGAAAGATACCTTAGTGACGGAATTAAAAATTTAGACAGCAAGGATTTAGATGCTCTTTATGCAAGGAAAAAAGCAGCTTAGTATTTTTTTCTTTTTAGATCTAGATATTCTTTTCTTGATTCAAAAGGATCTTCTGTATTATAAAACTCTCTCACCTCATTCCTGACCTGCTGTACATCTCCGGCTAATTCCAAGCTGTATCTTTCTAAATATTCTTTCTTTCTCGGCGACCCCACTTTTTCAAAGAGAGGCCGATCAAAAGAAGTTAATCTTGCAGCAAGCTGTCCAACCCGTTTATCCTCTTTACCCTTTTCTCTTAAAAATGGTGCATCATTTTTAACATATTGTAAAAACCAAGGATAAGAATCAACATTAAGCCCTGGCATCCATCGCGCATCAAATGCATTAACAATATCTGCCTTATACGACATCTCCTCTGCTTGCTCCAATGTAAAGAAGTTTAATCTGCCTGAGCTAAAATTTATTCTTGCAAATGTTTTTTCAAGACCATACCATAATCCAATTCCTCCAGGATTAACCAAAGTTAATTCTTCTGGATTTACCTGCATCTCGTCCCCTTCTAAAGAATGAACGCCGTCTTTCCTGATAACGTGCGCTCCTTTTCTATGCGTATGCCCAAATAATGCAAACCTCGCTAGGGGATACTTATTCCGAATATATTCTCCTTCTTCTTGAATTTGTCTTTTACTCCTTAAACGAATGCCCTCACTCCTGACGCTTGAATGAAATAATACAACATTGCCTAAGTCTTTCACGCAGGGTAAATGAGATACGTACTCTAGATTCTCGGGAGTAATTTTTTGCTGTGATTTTTTTGATATCTTATTTTCATGATTGCCTCTTACGCAATAATCGGTATTTTTCTTAACTGCTTCAATGCATCTATTATCTGAAAAATCTGCAAATCTGTGAACAATGTCTCCTAAGCATAACATTCCATTTTTTCTCATATGCTGTGTAGCCTTAAAGAATCTGTCTACATAATCAAAACTTCCCTGAATGTCAGAATATACGACATAGGTTCCCTTCAAATTTAATGCTTGATCCATATCCTATGGAAAATAAGAAGGTGTTTATAAAGCTATCTTTTTTACCATTGTCTAGTTACTACTTAAACTCATTTCATTACCTCCTAAAATGAGCAGAGCAATATAAATTATAACTGTTTAAATTCTCCTTAAATCTCTTTCAGCTCTTTATAGAAAAACCCAGTTTAGGCACCTTGTAAGCATTACTTCTTGCTTCATAAAGCTGAGCTTCTCAGTATCTCCGCATAGCATATGCCTGCTTGTTTTATCCACTCATCAGAATCGTCTGCTTATGTCAGATTCTGGTTTCTCTATTTTACTCTCTGCGGAGATACTGATTCTACGCAAAGTCTTAAAAACTCCCTCTCCCACTGATTTATGCAGACTAGGCTGGCACGTTCGCCCCGTGCCATTTGCAAATGGGCGTCATGGCAAGCTGCAAGAGGGTGAGTGACCAACGAACCTTAAAGTCTTGAGAATAACGTTGAGGTTTTGTCCTCCTCGATCTTGCTTTTGCGAAATGGGTCAGATCAGGAATGAAGCAGCCCTAAGTATGAGCGGAGATGCTTGGAGGGTAGCAAAGCTGAGGATGTCTCAAGGTAGCTTTCTGGCAAGGAGGAGGCAAGCCCTCGAGTCTGCACTTTATCTTTTTCTGCACCCAATATCTCAGCACAGAAAGTTTAACTCTAACTTAACGAAGAATTCGTGAACATCCATTTTTCTTAGGTGAACTCTCCCTAAAGAGGGCAGGGTGTTATCCATTACTTCTTTTTAGTTAGCTATTCTATTTGAGCAATATTTCTCGCATCTGCGGAAATACTGGCATCCTCGTTACATTTATAAATATGGAAAATATCTGGATCTATGAAGAGAGGTTTAGGAATGGTTGCAGAAGAAAACGCTCTAAGAAATATTTCTTCTATGCAAAGAGGTCTTGGAATAAAAGCAAGAGGAAATCTCCTGAAGAATAAAAATGCCCAGTTCTTCCTCGTTGCAGCCCTTATTATCGCCGCTGTCCTGATCGGCTTGGGCAAGATCAATAACTACCTCCTTGTCACCTCAAAACCTGTGGTGAGAAACGAGATTAAAGACACTATTGAAAGAGAATCAAAAGGGGCTGTTGATTATGCTATCAGCACGAATAAAAATACTACAGAGACTCTCGAGAACCTCTCAAAGAGCTATGTGTCCTATGCACGATCAAAGTTCCCTGATTCGCAGTATTTTTTCCTCTCTGTAGACGGAGAGGATGTAGCGCTTTTTGCCTTTGGCAATATTAATAAAATCAAGGCAACTATGGGATCTGACTTTGTCTTTACTTCAGGCGGAGGAGATTATTGGAGAGCATCGCAAAACAGGACAAGCAACCAAATCAATGTTACCTTCTACAATCAGCAGTATACACTCGATTTCGCGCAGAGGGATTTTCAGCATCTTGCGCGCATCGTTGACGAAAATGGCATTTATGTTTCATCATAAAAAAGGTGTTAGTGAAATGGTAGGGTATGCCCTTCTTGTAGCGCTCGCATTGAGCATTGCGCTCTTAGTGTATGCGTGGCTTAAAGCATATACACCCGGGAACGTAGAAAACTGTCCTGAAGATATTGCCCTTATCCTTGCAGATGTTGTGTGCAATCCATCAAGCAAATTAATCAACATCACTCTTCAAAATAAAGGCCTCTTTAACGTGAATGGATTCTATCTCAAGGCAAGCAACACTTCTGGAATTCCTATTTACAATCTCAAGAACGTCTCAGGAGCTAATGATGAAATCTTCCTGAAAGGTGTTGTCAGAACAGGGGCATTCAAATCAAATGACCTTCAGCTGCATATCCTTAATTATTCCTACATCAAACTAATCACTGCTATTGAAATAGAGCCTTTTGTTACTAATGATCAGAATGAAGATATTCTCTGCTCAAAAGCTGCGATTACAGAACCTGTAAACTGCGGATAAGAAAATGGCTGACCCAAATTTAACCAGGCTTATTACAAGAACTGTTTTTGCTTTTCTTTTTGTATTTATACTTTACCTTATCTATAAATCTTGGAAAAAAGAAAAAATTGGGAAAACAACTAAAGTCTTTTCCTGGCTGGGAGGTATTTTCTTAATCATTTGCGGTATTTTTGTGCTCATCATCGCATTTTTCGCATTTCAGTCTCCTGATTTGATCTTTCCTTTAACTATTGTCTTGATACTTCTTACTATTTTTAGTTTATCATTTATTTTTTTAGGTATGATGATGATTCTTATAGCCTTGGGAAAATGGAAGAAAGTAGAAAGATAAACGTTCAAAATAAACCGTCAATTACATTTTTAAACTCAACCATCCTTATGCAAGCATGAAAAAAAAGAGAAAAAGAGAAGGAAGAAAGGGTGTTAGCCCGGTTGTTGCAAGTGTCCTCCTCGTCGTTGTAGTTGTAATTCTTGCAAGTATTATCTTTATCTGGGCAAGAAGTTTCATCAAAGAGGCAATCAAAAAAAATGACCTCACTGCAGATCAGGCCTGCTCAGAGATTCAATTCGATGCCTCGCTTGTGGTAAGTGGAAATCAAGCCATTATTGACGTCGTGAACAAAGGAAATGTTGCTCTCTACCAATTCAATATAAAGAAGATTGGAGCTGGAAGATCAGATGTCGAACATGTTCCTCTCAAGGGAGGTACTGGCCTCAATGGAGGAGAGGGGGATTCCTTCAGTGTTAATGCGACGTATCCCAACGGAGCGACTTCAGCGAACTATAAAGAAATGCTTCTCATCCCAGAGATTCTTGGCTCAGCCCAAAAATCGAAAAAAGTATATACCTGTCCTGAAAAATATGGGCTGAATCTGGAGGTTTCATGAAGAAAAAGATCATAAAAAGAGGGCATAGAGGACCAAGAAAAGGTATATCAGACATTGTCGCAACTATTCTTTTGGTTGTTATTGCTGTTGTTGGCGTCTCCATTATCGCAGGATATCTTATTCCTTATGTAAGCAAAGCTCCTAAGGAAGGAGGCGATTGCTTTTCTGCAAGAGAGCATCTTGCCCTTGCAGGAAAGCTGGGAGGCATCAAGACCTGCTGGGATTCCTCTACACAGGAAACTATTGTTATTGTGAGAAGAAATCCTGATGATATAGAAATCAATGGTTTTGCTATGTCCCTAGCAAAAGCAGGAGAGTCAAAAAGATATGATGTTGTCGATGGGAAAGACAATCCTGATGTCACTACGATCACTTACAAAAACCTTCATGGAGCACCCTATTATGGAGCCGGAGCTCCTGTGGAAAATGAGCAGATCGTGCAGAAAGGCTCAGAATATACATACTACATCAATACCGGTGCCTTCGGCCCTGTGACTAGCGCAGAGGTATTTCCTATCATCAAAAGCGGCGATGTCTGCCCGACTTCGGATGTTATTGATGTTGAGCCTTGTTAAAAATGAAGAAGCAAGCACAGATATGGGTAGAGACTGTCATCTATACACTTATTGGGCTCTCTATCCTTGCGGTGATTCTCTCGATTGTCACCCCTAAAATCCAGGAATCAAAGGACAAAGCAGTTATTGACCAGAGTGTTACGATCCTCGACGAATTAAGTAGGGATATTGACCAGATTAAATTTACTGCTGGAAATTCCTGGCCTGTGCAGATTAAATTTGATAAAGGGAAATTCGTCGTTGACGGAGTGCATGATGAAATATATTTTCTCTTTGAAAAAAGCCAAATAGCCTACAGCGAAGTGGGTGAAGAAATCACCCGAGGCAGAATCAAGATAAAAACAACCAAAATCGGGAAAGATATTGAAGTGAGATTAAGCCTTAGCTATGCAGGTGTTTTGAATATCACTTCCAAGGGAGAAGATAGGGTACAGACCTTCCAATCAGCGTCGATTCCTTACGACCTGTTTGTCGAGAATCTTGGAAGAACAGGGCCACTCACGCAGATTAATTTCAATGCATAGCATGTCAAATGTATCCCTCGGGAATGAATATGGAAAAATGTTCGTTAACTCAAGGGATATAATGCCCAATACATTGAGAGATGCTGAAGGTTGCGAAGCTACCTTGAGGCATATAAGCTCGATACCTCGGGAGATGCTGAAGGTTGCGAAGCTACCTTGTCGTACATAAACTATATACCTCAGGAATTAAGAAAGCAAATTGTGATTAACTCGCAAGGATTACATTTAAATATGCTCAAGACTTCATAAAAAAAAGAAAGAGGAAATATGGCAGAAGCAAAACTTACAAAAGAACAGGAGATTGTCATAGAGCTTAATCCCACTATTCCGCCGCTTCCGCGAGCGACTGATAAAACAAAAATAGATGTGAGATATGCCTTGATTTCTCCCTACGCCTACGCCCATATCTATTGGAATCCCAAAATTTCAGAAGTAGTGTATGACTTAGAAGAGCCTGTCCTTGAAGATCTGGAAAAGAACTATCTCGAGAAGCTGGAGAAGGGAATGCGTGAGCTGATCAACATCAATATCCTCGTGAACAGGACAACTGACGCTATGATTGAGTACATTAATAAAACCGCGCGCCTTCTTATTACTGAGCTCAACATGAAGATATCAGAAGCCTCCTACAGAAAGATATTTTATTATCTTTTTAGAGACTTCATTGGGCTCAATGAGGTTGAACCTTTAACAAAGGATTATTTTATCGAGGATATTGAATGCAACGGAGCCAATGCTCCTTTCTATATTGTCCACAGGATCTACAGGAATTTAAAGACAAATGTTCAGTTTAAAGAGGTTGAAAGAGCAGCGAGCTTTGTCGAAAAACTTGCGCAGCGATGTGGAAGATATATCTCCTATGCTTCTCCTCTTCTCGACGGAAGCCTTCCTGATGGAAGCAGAGTTAATGCTACGTACACTACTGATGTAACAAGCAGAGGCCCTACCTTCACGATAAGAAAATTCACCAAGGTTCCCTGGACTCCAACCCAGATGATCGCGCTTAATACTCTCTCTCCCGAGATGCTTGCCTATTTCTGGATTATCATCCAGTATAAATCAAATATTCTGATCACAGGAGGAACAGGATCGGGAAAAACAACGCTTCTCAATGCTATCGCGTTCTTCATCCCTCCTGAAAGCAGAGTCGTCTCTATTGAAGATACGAGAGAGCTGAACCTTCCTCGGGAGAATTGGCTCCCCAGTGTTGCAAGAACTGCCATCGGTGTCGGGCAGCAGGGAGAAGTTGATCTCTTCTCGCTCCTTAAAAATTCATTCAGGCAAAATCCTGACTATGTTATTGTAGGAGAAGTCAGAGGGAAGGAAGCCTATGTGCTCTTCCAGGGAATGGCTTCAGGCCACGCATCCATAAGCACTATCCACGCAGACTCCGTCGATACGGTCGTTAAAAGACTTGAAACTCCGCCGATAGAGCTCTCTCCAACTCTTCTGAATACGCTTGATGCTGTCGCGATTATGGCTCATGTTATCGTCGACAAACATGAAACGCGCAGGCTGAGAGAGATTACAGAGATCACTGAAGTGAGCCCTGAAGGCGTCGCTATTACCAATACTCCTTTTATGTGGAATGCAGCTGAAGACCGATTTTATTTCAAAAAAGAAAGTAATGTTTTTAAGAAGATCTCTGAAAGATATGGCCTGAGCGATGAAGAGATTCAGGGAGAATTTGAGGTTAGAACAAAACTTCTCCTTGAGCTGTACACAAGAAGAATATTTGAGTTTGAGGAAGTGCAAAAAATGATTAATGAGTATTACAAGAACCCTGAAGAAGTTCTGAGAAAATATGGAATAGAGGCGGCATATGAAGCTCCAGCTAAAAAAACCGGGTGAAGATGTTAACCAAAGACAAAGTACAGCTCCTTGCGCAGATCATTCAGGCTCTGGATGATGCTGTCAATCATCTTGAATCATCAAAGAATTCTCGCGACAGCGCTCAATTTGAGAAATACAAAAAAATCACCAATGATTTTCAGCTGAAAATTGACGAGCTACTGAAATGACTACTTTAAATCTTAAAAATTTGCAAAATCTCCGACTCCGCCATAAACCTCAGAATTCCTTATGGAATTCTGACGGTGCTCAAAAACGAGTGTTTTTGACATGGCGAAGTCTGTCCGGAGATTTTTTCCACAGCAAATTTTTAGGGCTTCAGAAATCTTCGATTTCTGAGAGCTATCAAAGTCTGATGACTTTGAAGTCACGAAAAACAACCATTCGTCTCCGCATTAAACCTCAGAATTCCAAGGAGGAATTCTGATGGTGCTCAAAAACCGAGGGTTTTTGACAAAGCGGAGTCTTCTGGTTTTTCCTGATAACCGCATTGTAAAAGAGTCTCAATTAAAATGGGGAGCATCGCATGAGCTTTGAAGCCTTAAAAAATACTTTTCAATTAAATGCAGACGTGTCACATGAGCCTCGAAGCCCTTAAAAATAATATTGCCCAGGAAAAGCGCATTATTCGAGATATTATGCTCCTCTCTGACCAGCTGGAGATTGCTTATTTTAAGAATTCTGATGATAAGAAAATCATTGAAATGACTGTAACCTCGCTTACAAGCCAGCTTCGCATTCTCAACAAATCAGTTGCTGTGCTGCTAGATAACGTTTCCCTGACGAAAGAGGAGGAGCCCAAGAAACTGATCAATATTACCTATCTTATTGGGGGAGGAAAAGAAGCAGCGACCATCGGCGAGACTCATAGAAAAGAGTTTCTTACCCAATTGAATTTGAGTTCGCAGGCACTCAAGAGGCTAAAGAAAAAATACAAAGTTGAAGTTAAAGAGACTGTCGAGTATAGAAAGCCAAGCAGGTTTGCCAAGACCTCAAACCAGTTTTTTGGAGAATTGGGAAACACTCTTGCGAACAGCCCGAATTTCAGGCACCTTGGAGATAATCTCAAGAAAGCTAACATGCCTTTTCTTCTGAACACCTATATCTCCATGATTCTTTTTACAACTGCCATTACCTTCGCCTTGAGCATTTTTCTTCTGGTCTTCCTGATGTTCTTCCAGTTCTCACTCGTTCTCCCTTTTATTGAACCGGCAAAAGAAGGCCTGCTTCTCCGCGTATTAAAAAGTTCCTGGGTTTTGATAGGAATTCCTGCGATTACCTTTCTCGGCATATTCTTTTATCCCTGGACAGAAAGAAGGAGTTTAGAGAAGAGGGTCAACCAAGAACTGCCTTTTGTTGTCATTCACATGTCTGCGATAGCTGGCTCAGGCATCGAGCCAAGCCAAATCTTTAAAATTATTGCCCTAAGCTCAGAGTATCCGTATACCCGGCAGGAAGTCAAGAAAGTCATCAATCAGGTAAATGTCTATGGATATGATCTTGTCAATGCTCTCAAGAATTCAGCGCGCCTGACTGCAAGCAAGAAACTTGCAGAGCTCCTTAGTGGTTTTGCCACGTCCATCACTACAGGCACCAACCTGAATGAATTTCTTGACAAGCGCGCAGAAACCCTTCTCTTTGAATACCGATTAGAGCGGGAAAGATACACCAAAGTGGCTGAAACATTCATGGATATTTATATCAGCATTGTCATCTCAGCACCTATGATCATGATGATCCTTCTCGTCCTCATTAAAGTCAGCGGCGCAAGCTTTGGCCTGACTATTGGAGGCCTTACGACTTTGATGATCCTTGTAATCGGGCTTGTGAATGTCATGTTCCTCGTCTTCCTGCACTTAAAACAGCCAGGGTCTTAAGGGAAAAAATTAAAATGAAAACCAAAAAGAGAGTAGGTTATAACGGGGGCACAAGTATTATCTAACTATGGAACTTCAAAAAAAACATGTTGTGGGCATTGTCTTTGGCATTATTATCATTATCTTAGACCTTATCTTCTTCAGAGAAGATAAAGTATTCTACTTCCTTCTTGGAATATCCTCGATTGTTATTGTTTCTCCGTTTATTCTTAACATTATCCTCGAAGGCGCAAAGGAGCGGGAAGACGATGAGATGTTCCTTGAATTCACCCGAGACTTAGTTGAGAGCGTCAAGAGCGGCACTCCTATCAGCAGAAGTATTATCAATATCAGGGATAAAAATTACGGATCGCTTACTCCCCATATCAAAAAACTTGCGAATCAAATTGCTTTGGGAATTACGGTCAAAGAATCGTTCGGAATCTTTGCTAATGACGTCGGAAGCAAGACTATCTCAAGATCAGTAGCGCTTATTAGCGAGGCAGAACAAGCAGGAGGAAGCATAGAAAATATTCTTGTTTCTGTTGCGCACTCTGTGGGAGAGTCGGAGAAGCTCAAGAAAGAGAGGAAAGCGGCGGTTTACAGCCTCGCTATCCAAAGTTATATTATTTTCATTGTTTTTATCGTTATCATGCTAATCATGCAGTTCAAGATTCTTACACTGACGTCGGGCATTGTGAACTACTCTGAGATCGGCAAGGGAGCGGTTACTCCTATTGGAAGCCAAGTGAACCAGGATTTCTATCAATCTTTCCTGTGGCTCCTCATTTTCCAAGGACTTTTTGCAGGGCTTATTACAGGAAAGCTTGCAGAAGGAAGCATAAAGGCAGGAGTTAAGCATTCTTTCTTCCTTATCATCATTGCCGTACTTACTGCTACAGGAGCTGAAGTATTGTTCGGGTAAAGTGTAAAAAGCAGTCATAGGGCATATTGAAATTATTATCTCTTTCATTAAAATGCAAAAAAAAGCAGTCATAGGGCATATTGAAATTATTATCTCTTTCATTATATTCATAGGATTTCTTGTCTTCCTGTTTTATATCTTCACACCTCTCAAAAAATCAGGAGTTAATGAGGGCATGCTCAACCTCGTCGAGGAAGTGCTACGGAAAAATGCAGAGATTCCGGTGATTTCTGCAAGCGTCATTCTCAATACCAGCAGCCCGGGATATCCATTCGAGCCCTGTTTTCGCTTGGGGGGAAGTATCGCACAGCCTGGCGGCGGAATTGGCGATGTAATTCTTGTGACTGATATTTCCAGCAGTATGAGGTACCGGCTGGATGCGCCGGGAGTTAACGGAGATTTTCCAGAAAAAGCTTGCGATGATCCCACCTTATTCTCGCCTTCAACGAGAAGAATCAATTTAGTGAAGTGCTTAGCGAAAAATTTTACAAAAGCTATTCTCTCGATTCCAGGGAACAGAGTAGGGTTAGCGGCTTTTCACAACAAGGCTAATCTTTTTCATGCCTTAAGCGATGACCTCTCAACTTTGGTTCCGCAAATCGACTCGTACTCTGGAGCTATTGAGCAGGGAACCTGCGCCTGCTGCGGCGTGAATCGCGCTTATGAGCAATTTCAGTCTTCGTTGGATCCTTCACGAAAAAGATTTCTTGTTCTTCTCACCGATGGAGAATCTAACCATAGGTGCACTCCTTCTGGGGCAAACTTCCCTCCTGTTGAGACTTGCAATGCAGTTATGAGAAGCTTTCAAGGAACCTTGACTACTGGATTAAATTGCGGCGGGAGCTGTACAGAACGAAAATATTTTACGCCGTTGAATAATACGCTCTGGAGCGCAAATCGAACCCATACTGATTTAGGAGTAAAGGTTTCTACTATTGGCATGTCTCTCTTTGGATGCACAAATGCAATTCTTATGCTTTCTGAAGCTGCGCTCGTTGGGGGAGGAGTTTATAGGCAAGCGAACGACGGGCAGAGCCTTGCTGATATTTATGCGGTATTCGCAGAAACTATTATACAAGAATCATTTATTGAACCTTTGAAGGGAACTATTCCCAGCACCTACAAGATCGCAGCAGAAAGTTTTGATCAGGACATTATCGGCTCGAATGATAGCGATGCTATTGCTATTCAATTTGATGGAAGCTCGTATAATCTTCATTTCTCTGACCAATTTACTGAATCAGGTATGGACAGCTCTCCTTGCAAAAACATCTCAAAAGGAAACTACTCCATAGGACTTGTTCAAGAAAGAAAGCTTCTCTCCAAGACCTATCTCCTCGAACTCAACTCCTCATATTACAATGGCTATCTCACGCTTAAGAACAGCCTTAATATTCCTCAGGGATCGGAATTTGGATTTATTGTGAGGGATGTTCAGGGAAATATCCTTATGCAGGCAATCAACCGGAAAGCAACCAAGGTGCATGTCCAAGCTAGAGATATCCCGTTTGAGATGATTGATGGTCGAGGAAAAATACAAGAGGTTATTATGAACCTTCAGGTGTGGTAAAATGAAGAAATTGTCTAAAATTTCGCTATCTCCGCGGCAAACTGAAAGGTATTCTCGCGAAATTTTTCGCTTCGCGACCAACAATTTCTGTCTCCAAGGAAAAAAAGGCTGGCTCCATGTCATTGAAGCGTTTTTAGCTGTCCTCATTCTAATAGGCATTCTCTTTTTCCAGATAAAAGATATCTCATCTTCTCCAACAGAAAACATCCTGACTATAGAAAGGACATTGATTAAAGAGGTTGCAAGGAATACTACTTTGAAAGAAGAGATTCTTAACTATCCGCTCCCCACAGTCCTTGATTCAGGCTCTTCTTCAGAAGTAGCGATGTATATCTCCAGCAGAATTCCCAGCGGTGTTGATTTTAAGGTTATGGTCTGCACTACTGATGATCCCTGCGTTGTCAATCAGAAGGGAGCTATTGCCCAAGATGTTTTTATCGCATCTACCGTCAATATCTATAGCCCGAGGAAGTTTAAGATATTTATGTGGGCCACATCATGAGTAAAATTCAACCATTAAAAAAGAATGAAAAAAAATTAATCCTCTTTATATTTTTAATTATAGGAATTTTTCTTTTGATTTGGGGAATTCTTGTTTTTCTTAATGAAAAGCAGTTTATTTTCGAGGCGATTAAAACAACCGGCAAAGTTGTAGATTTTGAGAAAAAATCTGTAGGCACTCCAGGTACAGGTAATAAAGGCCCTGCTTTTTTTCCTATTGTTTCCTTTACTTCTCAAGATGGAGAGGTTATAACCTTTACATCAAATTCCGGAGCGAATTATTATTTGTATGATGTTGGAGAGGAAGTTGAAGTAGTTTACAGTTCTTCAAATCCTCGTCAGGCAAAGATTTATTCATTTTTAAGCATTTGGGCTTACCCTTTTGGGCTCTTCTTTTTAGCCTTGCTTTTCCTTTTTTTTGTTTTCATCATTTTATGGGCGAAGTGAGAGAGAAAAATTAGCCTGCCTGAATTGGACCTAAAATGACATTAAACGATGTTTGCGTTAGTAAATATGGGTTGAGAACTTGCAAAGTCCGAACCGTTTAATGTCTGTTCAACGACCTGAGGGCGTAGCCCGAAAATGCAATGTGGCACGACTGAAAGAAGTGAGTTTTTTCTTCGGTGTTTTAGAAATTTAAATCTCCAATTGTTAGAGTTGGGGACGGAAGGCAAGTTTATTTAATGATTTCGTAATGTAACTAGCTTATTCTTGATTTCGATTTTTTCACATCAAGTAATTTTATAATACTCTATTTTAAATAATGCGGTTATTATTAAGAACAATAATGTATACAATAAAAGTAAAAATTAGAGGATGCAAGAATATTGATAGCATAAGAGAATTTATTAGAGTTAATAATATAAAATTAGTATTATTTGGTGAGTATCATGGATTTTTGAATCAAATTTTAGTTCAAAGAAAAATAATTCAAAGTGTTCGGCCTGATTTTTTTCTTTATGAGATGCTTGAAGAGGATAAGGTTTTGAATGAAAAAGACGCTAAGAAATTTTTAAGTAAATCAGATAGTAAGGATTTTTCATTTATATCTACTTACGGGCAACTGAAACCAATAATAAGACTTGCTAAAATTCTCGATTTACCAATTATTGGATGCGATATCAAGAATATGGGCTGTAAAAATAAAGACTGGAGGAAAAAGAAATTTTCCCATGAAGAAGCAAAGAAGATAACTAACAAAAGAGAATTGAAACAAGTTGAGGTTATTAATCAATATACTTCAAAAGGTTTAGTTTTCGTATTGTTAGGAGATTATCATCTTAGAAAGAATGGTCTGGTTTTGTCCAAGTTGAGAGAAAAAAAGGCAATTATTGTTAAGCCTTTGTTTAAATGGGAAGAAAGACTTAGCCATCCAAAGAGATTTATGGATTCTGAGATTTCTTATATTATTAAGATGCTCTAAGAGTATAACAATTATCAGAAAAAGCCAGAAGACTCCGCTTTTTAATGTGGAGATGAATGGAAGCTTTTTGTGAGCCTAAAAATTTGCTGTGGAAAAAATCTCCGGACAGACTTCGCCATGTCAAAAACACTCGTTTTTGAGCACCGTCAGAATTCCATAAGGAATTCTGAGGTTTATGGCGGAGTCGGAGATTTTGCGAATTTTTATGATTTAAGATTTTATCAATATTTGTTTTGTCATGCCTTCCTTCAGGGTGGGGGTTGGAAATGAGAGATTTAAATTTCAGCCGAAGAAAAAATTTCGTTGAACACTACTTTTATAAGTTCCAAAAAGATCCATAAACATGGAAAACAAAGACAAGCAATTCATCTTCCTACCCCATACTGCAGATGTCAAGTTTCAAGCGTTTGGAATCTCTCTTGATGAATGTTTTGAGCATGCGGCAAAAGCCATGTTCGCTGTGATGCATCAGGGCAAACTCAAAGGCAAAGGAATAAAAAAAAGAACTATTGAAGTTCAGGGAAGAGATCTCTCTGCCTTGCTTTATAATTTTCTCGAGGAACTTATATTCCTGATGGACACAGAAGATTTTTTTCTGAAAGAAGTAAAAGTCAAAATTCTTGAGAAAAATGAAAGAATTCCCCATTACCATCTTGAAGCAGAAATTGTTGGAGTGAAAGCAAGTGAGCAAGATATAAGTATTGTTGTCAAGGCAGTTACCTATAATCAGATGTTTATTAAAGAGGAGCAGGGGCAAAGGGTTGCGCAAGTTGTGCTCGATGTGTGAAACTCAGTCGCCTTTTTTCCATACATTCCAAATAACAAAGATAATAACTGCGGCTAAAGCGCCTCCGAAGAACCAAATCCAAGGGTCTGCCTGCAAGGATACAAGAAGAGATGGCTGTTGAGCAAGAGCAGCTGCAGAATCTGCGGCAGGCGCTGTAATTGCCTCTATGCTTTTTGCTCCATTTTCCAAGGCAGCAGGATTTTTTTGAGCATCAAAGAAGATTTTAATGCCAAGAGCAAGCAAGCCTGAAATGAGGACTGCTGGAATCACTCCCCGCACCATCGACCTTGGGGAAATAATGATCCTCTTATTTGAAATCTTATAACGATATACTGCCTTTCCCTTAGAGCTCCAGGAAAAAGTCTTCGCTTTCTCGATAAAACCTACGTGCTCTAATTTCTTAATGGTATAGTCAATGGTATTTAGAGGCACTCCCAGCTTCTCGGCAATCTCGCTTTCTGTCAGCTCAGCTTCTGCAAGAAGAAAGAGAATTTTTTTGGCAGTCTTATTTGAGATTGCTTCTGCAATCATGTCTGTTTTCGGATCTTCGAGATCTATCATAATGGAATGTTTTGTCGACATTTTTCTATAAGGCAATCATGATTTATAAATGATGTGAAACCTTCAGTTTAGGTTGGAGTGATGAAGAATGTATCTATAGGGTGTTTCCCGGGGTGAGGAATTTTGAGCACTGCAGAAAGAATTAAATAGACTCTTTTCGGTTTCTTCTTATGCTCATTTGAGAAAAAACAGAACGGGCATGTGATATTTTTAAGTAAGCATAGACAAATGATATAATATTAGAACGTGTATTCATCAATCGTTTCCCTCATCAGTTTTGAGACAGCAATTCATATACGACTCATTCATCATAACCTGTTGTCTGATAAGGAAAAAGAAAAATGGAAGTCAAGAAAATAAATAATTTAATGTGGGAAATTCAGAAAACGGGAGAGATGCGTGTCCCTGTAAGAATTTTTGCGAGTGAAAACCTTCTCCATATGATGCAGCAGGATATTACACTTCAGCAGGCAAAAAATATGGCTACTCTTCCAGGAATTCAGAAGCACGTTGTTGTGCTCCCGGATGCACATCAAGGTTATGGCGCATGTATTGGAGGCGTTGCTGCGTATGACCTTGAAAAAGGAGTTATTTCTCCAGGAGAAATTGGATATGACATTAACTGTTCAGTACGGTTGCTGAAAACAAATCTTACCAAGAAAGATCTGGAAAATAAAAAGAAAGAGTCTATTGAAGCGCTTTTTAGGGCAGTTCCTTCTGGTGTTGGGAAAGGGACTAAAATAAAGATTGATGCCCAGGATATGAAAGAAATTTTGCAGAAAGGGGCACGATGGGCGGTTGAGAAGGGTTATGGAAAGAAAGATGACCTCGAGAAGACAGAAAATCTGGGAGAAATGAAGGAAGCTGATGCAAATGAAATTTCAGAGAGAAGCATTGAGCGCGGAGTTCATCAGCTAGGAAGCCTTGGTTCAGGAAATCACTTTCTTGAATTGCAATATGTGCATCAACTCTTCGACAAGAAAGCGGCAAAAGTTTTTAGACTCAAAGAGGATCAAATTATGGTTATGATCCACTGCGGTTCCCGAGGATTAGGGCATCAAGTTGCTTCAGACTTTATCAAGCTCATGGAAGACGCGTATGGATTCTCCTCTCTGCCGGACAGAGAACTTATCAATGCTCCATTTACCTCTCCTCTTGGCCAAAGATACTGGAGAGCCATGAATGCTGCTGCTAATTTCGCATTCTGCAATAAACAAATCATTACTCATTGGATTAGGGAAAGCATGAAAAAAATCTTCCCAGATTTTCAGGCAGATGTTGTTTACGATATCTGCCATAATATTGCGAAAGTTGAAGAGCATATTATTGATGGAGAAAAGAAAAAAGTTTGCGTCCACAGAAAAGGAGCTACTCGCTCTTTTGGGCCTGGGAATAAAGAGCTTCCGGAAGAATATCAAGATATTGGACAGCCGATCAATATCCCGGGGAGCATGGGCACTGCATCCTGGCTTCTTGTGGGAACAAAAGAAGCAGAAGAACTCTCCTTCTCCTCGACAGCTCATGGAGCAGGAAGAATGATGAGCAGAAGCGCTGCACTGAGAGAATGGAAAGGCGAGGATATTCGCGATGCTTTATTAAAGAAAGGAATTGTTGTGCGCGCTGGATCTGTAAAAGGTATTGCAGAAGAGGCTCCTGGAGCATACAAAGATGTGGATGAAGTTGTTCGTGTATCGACGGAAGCTGGGATTGGGCGAGCAGTGGCAAGGCTTGTTCCTATGGCGGTGATGAAGGGATGAAACCCCCGAATTCTGTTAAACTTAAACTCATCCAACAAGTTAATTTTTTATCTCTTTATAACTCCCGAGATATATAATTTTATACATGAATATTTATAAATATTGAGTTAATTCTTAACGTTATGAGAACTGAGTTAACCTTAGAACGGATTAGAAGGCAAACAGAAGACTTTTCCAGAAGTTGCCCAAAAATTTATGCGGAATATGTACAAAGAGATAGAATTCTTGAGCCAAGCAGGCAAATTCAACTTGCTCAAATGAGTGATCTACAATTCTTAGATTACCTTATGAACAGAAATGCTTCTGAACATTTAGGAATATATCCTGAATATGCAAGCAACGTTATGAGATCTTTTTCAGATGAAATATTTGAGGGATTAAGAAATTTTAAAGAAGTAGAACTAGAAGATTTTCCAGAATTGAGAGAACAGCTTGGAGATAAATCAAAAATGATTGAGTTATCTGACTGGGGTGATTTATACACTCAAGTTCCAAGAAAAAATGGTGACACAATGATGACTGGAAAATTAGAGTATAAAGTTGCAAAAGCAGTTCCGGTTTATGGGCATCATTTTTTTACAACTACAACTGGAGGTTATCATGGACTTTTGAAATTCTATGAAGAAGAAGTTGGAAGAATGGCGCCAGAAGGAGCAAATGCTTATCTTTTAGGAGCTGGATGGTGCGTAACTGTTGAGGAAGGCAGAGCATCATCTCCAATAATTGCAGGCAATTACCGAAGGGTTGGATTAAAAAATGATATTTATCATGTCGTTCCAATAAAATTCTTCAATGCTGAATTAGATAAAAGTAAAAAATATACTACTATAACTCAAGTCAAAGAAAGAGATGTAGAAGGAAATGCTACTCTTATAGTTACAAAAGTTGTTCCAAGAAGAAAATAGTTTTCTATCGCGTTGCGAAGGGTTCTCAGCTCGTTCTTTAAGTGAAAATTCGGGATGTATTACTGAAAATTTCTCATGTGCCCCAGAGTTATTGGGGCGAACAAGCCCTCGAGCCAAAAAGATTTATAAAGAGCAAATCGCTCTTGAGATGAGGAAAAAATGAGGCATCGAATTATACTATTAAGCATTCTCTTTTTAGCGGCAAGCGTCTTTCTTTCTTTTTCAGCTGTGGCGCAGGTTGGCGGGAACTGCGCTGCTAATTCTCTTTTTCTTACTTCAGATTTGAATAATGCTCATGCTGGAAGCTGCATAGGTTCAAGCTACACCAACCAGGTAAACTGGGGAAGCTCGGGGACAAGGAGCTGTTCGGGAAGCAATGTTGTTGTCCGCCTTTCTGCAGTGAATAATGCCCATGCAGAACTTCCCAGCCAAAGCACTCCTGGATATTCCGATGTGTGCTTTGGTAATCTTGACTGTGACACTGCAGAAGATGATCCAGGAGATACTTGTGTCTATTCTCTTTCCTCTTCGACGAATGCAAATGTAGGTGAATGCAATGCGCTAGGATATACGAATGTGTATTGCAATGGTGCAGGAGCGCCTATCTGTGACAGTGACGGCACTTGTGAACCTGCTAATGGGGAAAACAATGCAAACTGTGTAGACTGCCCTGCTCCGCCACCTGGCTCCTGCCCTGCACCGAATGCAAAGATCACCAAGCCTCTTGATAGAAGTGTTATTGATATTAATGAAAATATTTTTTTTGAACAGCAGGAGCCTAACAACACAGGATGTTTTGATTACCGATGGGATTTTGGAGATGCTACTTCATTTAATAATCACAGCGCAACGCACAAGTATACTGCGACAGGGCAAATGCGCGCGGTCTTAACTGTGGTGAGCAAGGCTAATCCAGGTAATTTTGACCAGGATGCTGTTGATCTTTTGATTGTTGATCTCACGCAATCAACAGGAACACAATACATTCTTGCAGATATCAAAGATCCTCTTAACGGAGATATGTTCGACACAGGACAGTATATTCTCTTCAGTGGAAATTCGAGTTTTGCTTTGGAAATTACAGGAGGCCATTTAAAATGCATTGCTGGAGATTGCCCTACCAATATGATTAATGGAGATGGAACTGTGGGGGACAGCATTACGATCCCTCCAGGTTTAGCCGGCTTTGATCTCGATAAACCTGAACGATGGAATGAAGTGAATTTCTCGTGGGATTTTGGGGATGGAACGAGTTATAAAAATAATAGTGTCTGGGGCACGGTTTTTCAGAAGCCCTATGCGAATCTCGGAGTGTATACGGCGCGATTAGTTGTCTATCGGGTAGATGACGCGACTATTAATGGAACTACCTTTGTCAATCTTACCATTAGGCTTTCTCCAGGCTGCTATTCCAATGGCAGAAAATTTGTTGACAGCAATAGGGTTTCTTACTTTACTACAGACCCTTCATTCAACCTCTGCGGAGGCCTTGACGGAAATCCTTCTACTTCAGGAGACAATTGCTGTCTAACAGGATGGACCTGCCAGAGTGATGGCTCCTGCAGTAATTCAGGCCCGGTAGATCCTTGCGAAGATATCTGCAAAACACTCCTTAGTGAAGCAAAAGGGCAATCCAATAACAGCTGTATTATTCCTGTTACAGGCTATAGCTGCGCGCTCAACGCTTTGACAGGAAAATGTGCTTTAACAGGAACCTGCCAAGACCCTATTGTTCCCAAAGGAGAAACTCCTTCTCCCCCGGGATCGTGCACGAAAGAGTATACGCAAACAGGCTGTATCAATCAGGAATACATCCTTAGCTGGATTGCGAATTTTGTAGGGTCAGCTCCTCCAGGAACTGCAGAAGCTATTGGATGCGTCTCTGGCTCGCAGCAATATCCTTGCGGGAGGATTGCAAAACTTGCTTTTTTTACTTTTAAAAATTCGATTGCTGTGATTCTTATCCTTGCTGCTTTCTATCTCCTCCTGAATAGAAATCGTAAAAATTTGCAAAATCTCCGACTCCGCCATAAACCTCAGAACTTCAAAATTCTAGGAATTTTGAGAGCTATCAGAAATTCTTCAAGAATTTCTGAAGTTCCAAGGAGGAATTCTGATGGTTTTTAAAAACCATCGATTTTTGACATGGCGAAGTCTGTTCGGAGATTTTTTCCACAGCGAATTTTTAGGGCTTCAGAAATCTTCGATTTCTGAGAGCTATCAAAGTCTGATGACTTTGAAGTCACGAAAAACCACCATTCATCTCCATTTTCAAAAGTGGAGTCTTCTGGCTTTTTCTGATAAAATTGGGAAATCAAGAAGATGAATTGGAAGGTTTATCTCTTTGTTATATCGCTTTGCTCTATTCTTTTAGGCGCTCCTCTTTCTTCTGCTCTTTCAGCAAATGTAACTAACAACAATCTTCGGAGCAGTTATACTCCCTTGGAAGTTCTTTCAGGGGGAATGAATCTTAGCCTCAAAGATGTTCCTTCTTCCTCTCTACTGGAAAGCAGTCTTGGAGGAAGCATAGGAATAAAAGATTTCCTTGATAATGCCTCTGCTTCTTATTCCTGCAGCCCTGCTGATTGCGCTCCTGGATATGCTGGATCCTCTTCGGAAAATAAAAAAACGCTTTCCTTAAAACAAAGCGAGACAAAAATCCTTGGAATACTTTTTGAAGGCGTTCTTAAAGAGGAAGGTGTCCTTGATTTTAAATTTAATGTCCAGAGCAATGCTCCTGCTTCCTGCGTAAATCCGTTAACTATTGATATTCTTGATGATGATGACCCCCAGTATGCGGCGAACACCTCTGCAAATGATTTTTCATGTTATGCAACAACAGGCTGTTTCTCCCAGAAAGAAGGAGAAGTCCGCATTGATGATAAAGAATATTGCAATAAACTCTCCCTTAATCCTGCACCAGCCTATAAACTTGGAGCATTTGTGAAGAAATCAGGAACTACAACTCTGCTGAAGATGAGATTAAAAAAGGTGCTTGAGAACAACCAGAGCGAGGAATTGGAGGGGGCTGAATGCGTTCTTCCTGATCCCAATGTCGAGGGAGAAGTCTCCTGTACGATTAACTATGCTATTGCAGAAAGAGGAGATTATTATTCCTGCATTACTGCCGTGACTGCGAGCAACTACACTCTTCCTTATGAAGAAAAAGCCCCTCTTTGCGGGTATTATGACTTTCTTGAGGACAACTATACGGTTGACTACCATATTTTTGCCAGAGCTTCCCGGTACCTGTTCCAGGATTTTTCATTCTATCAAGACACGCAAAATGTCAATGCACTTCCTCTTTTGAGTTATATCTCCCAGTATCTTGAGATACGCTACCATAGAGATTGCAGAAAAGGGTGCATGGTCCCCTTAGTTTTTATTTCAGGCACCCAGCAGGATATTACTTTGAGCGATCTCTACGTGGAATATAGCACTCAAGTCGGCCCAAAGACTGCAACTCTTTTCTGGGACGTTGAAAAAAAAGACCCTTTTATCTCTATGGATCATCACATGCTTGATCTTGCTGCATCTGGATTTAAAGCACCTGCAGGATATGGGAATTACACTTTGGGGCTGGCTGTTGCAGGGACTCCCTTTTTCACGAAAAAAATTGAAGTGAAAAAAGTTCCTCTGGTGAGTGCTGTCACTCCTCAAACAGCCCCGCAATCTACTACGACGAAATTCAAAGTAACTGCAAGATCACCGGAAAATAAAAGTTTATCAAGGTATCTTTGGAACTTTGGAGATAATACCACTGCAGAAACTGCAGCGCCTGAAGTTGAGCACAGCTACAGTAAAATTGGCATCTATACTCTTTCTGTAAGTGTGATTGATATTGCAGGAAATGAAGGCGCCGGAAGCTTTCAGATCATTGTTGGGTCTGCAAGAGATGCTGTGAATCAGACGATCAAAAGCCTTAGGGCGCAAATTAATTCTTTGAACGCCAATCTTTCTTTGTTCTGGTACAGGAAATCTCTTGAGGAAAAGATCAAAATTAGTGATGCTGAAAAGGCCCTTCAGGAAGCGCAAAAATTGCTCTTGATAGCAAAGACCGACGATGATTATGGCGCAATTGCCCGGAAGCTTGAAAGCATCAGCCTTCCTCATTTTTTGCAGGCAAGCAGCACGATTAATATTCCATTTGTTTTTGACATCAATAAAATAAATTTTGATTATCTTAAAGAGCTTGGGGCAGGGTTAGTTGATCTGGAGTCAGAGGAGAAATACCGCAATGCAATCTGGTCATGGTTTTCAGAACAGGAAAAACAAAAAGAGTATACGACTCTTACTGCGTACAACAGAGTGGCTCAAATTCTTGGGGCAGCATTTAAGCTTGAGATACAGGGAAGCGAAGATCTCTTTCTTATTGTGAACAAGCCTCTGGAGCAGATCCAATTTCTTGAAGATTATAGTCCTGTCAATCTCGGAGGCTCTGTAGGCATTGTCCTGAAAAGTGGGAAAAGCGTGACTTTTTTTATCAAAGGCAAAATTATTCCTGAAGAAGTCGTGATGTATCTTTCACCAAAACTTGAAGACTTGGAGGTCGGACTTGCTCCAGAGCCCTGCAATTACAATGCGAGATGCGAGAAAGATCTTGGGGAGACTACAAAAAACTGCAAGGCAGACTGCCCTCCCCGGGGAAAAACCTTCTTCTTTATCTTTCTGCTTCTTATCATAGCCTTTATCGGATATACCTTTATCCAAGAATGGTACAGGAAGCGCTATGAAAGCCATCTTTTCAAGAACAAGACTGACGTCTATAATCTGCTGAATTTCATCGGCAACGGGCTGAAGCAAGGGCTCTCTCGGGAAGATATCGCCAAGAAGCTGAAATCATCCGGATGGAACAGCGAGCAGATCTCTTATGTTTTTAAGAAAGTTGATGGGAAAAGAGTTGGTTTGCCTGGATTTAATATCCTTGAAATTCTTGAGAGAAGAAGAAATAAGAAAAGATTTAATAACCTTCAAACTATGAGGATGACGAGAACTCCGCCTGGAGTTCAGAGACCGTTGAGATAATCAGGAGTAAAATGAAATTCTTCAATAACTTATTCAAGAGTTTTTCTGGGATATTTAAAAAGAAGCGAAAGTTCAGCCTGGGCTTTTACGGGCCTCCGAATTCGGGGAAGACCTCTTTAGCTAACAGGATCTGCAAAGATTGGACTGGGGAAGAGATCGGAGCTGTGAGCAAGATTCCCCATGAAACCCGGAAGATCCAGTTCAAAGAGAAAGTAGAGCTCAAGTACAAGGGAAAAACACTTGAGTTAAAAATCGTCGATACTCCTGGAATTGCGACGAAGATTGATTATGAAGACTTCCTGAGATTTGGAATGAGGAAAAAGGATGCCCAGCAAAGGGCGAAGGAAGCGACCCAGGGCATTATAGAATCCATTAAATGGCTTGATGATGTTGATGCAGTGATCGTTGTCCTTGACGTCACGGAGAATCCTTATTCCCAAGTGAATATCACTATTATCGGCAATCTTGTTGCTAGAAAGATTCCTATGCTTATTGTCGCCAATAAAATTGATGCCAAGAAGGGGGATGTGAAGAAAATTGAGGCAGCTTTTCCTGAATATGAAGTCGTCGGAATTAGCGCGAAATACGGCAAGAATATTGAAGCGTTTTATGAAGCTCTTTTCAAGCTTGCGAAAAAGGTTTAAAAATGAGAAATACTATGGAACATAAAAGAGAGGTACTTGAATACTGACTATGAGCAAGCTGACACTAAGTTTTATCCCTTATAGCGAGATAGAAACGCTTAAATCAGGAGAGAGGATCAAGAAACTTCTGAATATTATCTTAAGCAATAGGATCATTGTGCTTCAAGGCCGCCTCAGGCCTGAAGAGGAAGCGAGGCTTATCGAAGATACCATGGCTCTTGTAGGCCACATTAGAAATTTCAGGGGAGTTGAGCTTGCAGTAGTTACTGGATCTACGAATAGCATGCCGTTCATGTCTAAATTGAAAAGAGGGATTGCGAATGCTCTTGTCGGACAGAGAGATGCTTTGACGATTATTGGGCCTGCGACGATTGTCAAGGAAATCAGAAGGGACCCGAAAAAGATTGATATTATGATGAAGAGCGGGAGATGACTAGGTTTTGTTATTTTTGAAGAGATGTTGAAGAAGGCGAGGAAGTATTAAATATTCTTAGGTCAGTCCACATCAATATTCGATAATTCCCGATAAACTGCTTCTGCGATATCTTTGGTTTTATGCGTCTGGACTAGAATCTTCTGTTCTCGTGTTCTTCCCCAATGGTCTTTCCAATGCAACCAGTTTTTGAACTGGACAAAAAGAGCTTCTTGGTTTACTTCTTCTTTTAGTGGAGTTGTTTGGATGATGTGGAATACTCCATCAAATACTAAAGGGAAATAACGATTTACGACGAGACAATTTTTGTAGTCAAAGAGAGAGATTGCTGATGCAGGTGAGATTACACCCCCTATGGGAATTGGATTGATCTTTTGAGGTCGAAGAACTTTTCCATATTTTTTTAGAGACCTATCTAACTCTTGATAGGTTTCTCCTAAATCTTTGTAGTGAGGACGGCGGGGATCATCTTCATAGGGGCTATGGATACCCCCATTCAATCCTATTCCCTGGAGAATAATTTCATTCATTTTTTCATTTTTCCATACGTATCTCTGAAATAAATTGCATGTTCTATTACTTGCTGGATCAAAGGACCAGGACATGGGAATATTCCCTCTCTTGCAATCTCCTGATATGCCTCCTTTTGCGGTTCATTCAGTTCAGCATAGCTATCTGGGCTTTTCCAATTCTCAGGAAAGACTAAGGGAACGTACTCAAGGATCTTTTTTATTTGATCTCTTATAATCCCCCCATCACACCACATCTGAGCTTCATGAAGCACCTCTGGTTCTCCACTTAACCTTGCTCCTATAAATTCTACATCTTTAGTTTGTTCGAAGAGGTTTTCTAATGTTTTCTTCATCTTAATCAACCATGTCGGCAAAGATACCAAAAATAATATTTTGATGATTGAAATAAGCTTCATAAGTAACATGATATATGGAGCGAGAATCTTGTACAATAATTTTCCTTCCCTCTTTAAGATTTTCTTCCTCATCTGGAAAAATGATTGTGCTCGTCTCAGGATCTACAAGAACACCGTGTGCATTTTTCTTGTTAGAAAGTTCAACAAGGTTGCCGATTTTCCAGCAACTTACCTTATACCACTCCTTGAAATCGTGCTCCTCTAAAAACTGTTGAAAAGAAAATGGTGCCTTTTCAAGGCCACCTTCAAAAATAACCTCTTTTTCTTCGTTAAAACAGGCGACAAGATTTTTCTTTTTTCCAAATCCTTTCTGCGAATCATACTCTCGTTCGGGGAAAAAGGTTTTCACTTCCTTCCAATACATTTTCCCTTGTGGTAAATTCTCATACATCTTTCCTCTGAGATATGCCTTAACTCCTGAAAATGAAGGATAGCTTATGGCAGGCCCATATTGGGGTGACTCAAAAATTAATGTTGGAAGCAAGGGTTCGTTAAATGAATTGGCAAACCACGGAGAAGTATGCTTTAAGTCTCTTAGCACTTTCTCCTCGTTACTTTCTACTACAGTAATGGGAATCTTTTGTTGTTGAAAGTAGATGATCGCTCGTTTGCTATTTTCTGAATTGTCTACAAAAAGCCATCTTTCTTCTTCTAGAGTTGCGGTTTTTTTCTCTGGCAAATCGCTAAAGAGATATTCCTCTGCTTTTTGATACGTTTCTCCTGTTCCATATTGAAAGTCCATCAATGCTTTGAAAATATCAGGATTTTGCAATACAGTTTCTGGTTTGAGTATCTTCGCTTCTCCTTGGATTTTCTTTTTCTTTTGTACCATGAAAAGTTAAGTATCATAATCTTTAAAAAGAAATCCGTAGTTTTCACTCCAAGGAGGAGTGAAAAGATGCTAAAAGAATTACAAGAATTGGGATTGTCGTATTATGAGAGCAAGGCTATACAAGTGCTTTTATCCTCAGAATTGCCAATGAAAGAGCTGAGTAGAAAGGCAGCCATTCCTTATGGAAAGATTTTCTCGATATGCAATTCCCTCCAGAAGAGAGGGATTATTCAGCTCAATGAGGAAAGACCAAAAAAAGCCTTTATAGAACAACCTTCTGAAATTTTCTCGAGATTAATTGCAGAGAAACAGAAAAAGGATGAAGAAAGCTTGGCTAAGCTTAGGAAGATGATTGCTGAAGTAGAGGTCTCAAAGGCAAAGCCTTCAAAGTTCTTCGAAATTGGGACTACTGTAGAGGACAATCAGAGAATTCAGCTGAGAACCTTTAGGGAGGCTGAAGAAGAGGTTTGCCAAATTCTGAATATCCATCACAAACCAAGAATGAACAGAAGAAGTAAAACTCTCTGGGAAAAAGAGATTGTAAAGGCTGTAGAAAGGGGAATTGCTTTCAGAGCTATTTATCCCAAGAACATTATTCTGCCACCTCTTTTAGCGAGACTCCATAGAGAGCAACCTCGAGCTTTCCAAATTAAAAGGCTGTATATCGATTTTCTGAGATGTGATATTATTGATGGGAAAAAAGTACTCCTCAAACTCGTTCATCAAGATCCACTACATCTTGGCGGGATTTTATTCATTGAAGATGAAAAGTTAGCGAGAAATCTTCAAGCGATTTTTGAGCATTTTTGGGAAGAGGCTGAATAAAAAAGCAAAAAAAAGAAAACAAAAATTATTACCGTTCCTTACTTGAACAATCTCAACGAGATGCCTGATCCTGCAAGAACTACAATTCCAACGACGAGGAAGATATTTCTTCCTATACCTGCCTGTCTATCTGGATTTCCGCTAAGCCCTGTCCATGTTTCCATGACTGAAGGACTGCATCCTTTTTTGATGTGACCTACACCAACACCAAGTTGCTCTGCAATTTGCTTGCACGTGCATCCTTTGGTCGTTGTCATATCGTAGACAATGCTCTGTTGATTGCCTGGACCGCTTTCAAATGGCCCGAAATTAATGTTCTGGGCATATTGATTTGGGTTCAGAGAGATGTTATCGAGTTGACTGTTGAGACATTTGTCATCACAGTCATTCACGCCATCTCCATCGTTGTCAGGGCACTGCACCTCTATTTCGCAGATTGCAGAACAGCCGTCTCCATTAGCATTGTTTCCATCGTCGCATGCTTCTCCTGCTTCGAGGAAGCCATTGCCACAAACAGGAACTTCAATTTGGCATGTTGATGAGCAACCGTCTCCATTTGCAGTATTGCCATCGTCGCATGCTTCTCCAGCTTCAACTACGCTATTACCGCAGATAGGTTGTGGGACCTCTGTCTGGCACGTGGATGAGCATCCATCGCCATTAGCATTGTTTCCATCGTCGCATTGCTCGCCTGCATCAACATTTCCGTCTCCGCAAGCTGCTTGTGCTCCTCCAATTCCACAGCTATTAAATGGAATCTCATAAGCGCCAGCTCTTCTTGGTTCATACGCTTCTACAGACCACATCACATGCTTACCTAGACCTGCAAACGTATTTGTATCGCATTCAAGGTCTTCGTCTCTGAAGTTAGGATCCCCTGAAACAACTGTAGAGAAATTGAAGACAACTGTGCTCGTATCGCTCTTATTTACAACCCAGACCTGATTACATCCATCAGATCCTTGATACATCAAGTCTCCTCCAAGAGCTAAACCGCTGTTATAGCAGCCACTTCCTGCCCAAGAAAAGTCTCCAAGATGAGTACCATTCACACTATAATGATGAATTGTTGTCGAAACATCGTCACTAAAGTAAAGGGTGTCATCTTGAGTATCATATGCTAAGCCATCATCAAGTCCAACAACGACCGCATCACCTGCAGTGAAAATTGTTGTTGTACTGACAATATCCTTCGACGCATTGAGCTGCAATAGCCTTACTTTTCCAGAAGCATCTCCCCAGCCTGCCCAAAGCGCATTCCTTGAGGCATCATAAGCTAAAGCTCCTAAACTTCCTGCAATACTATAACTTGCAGTGACTAAGCCTGTTGCAGGATCTGCCCTATAGAGGTCAGTTGCAGAGCTATAACAAGAATACCAAAGATTCGTTCCATCATATGCAATGCCAACTCCTACTCCAGATGAGCAGGGCACACTGAAATTGACAGTTCCGACCAAGTCACCGACTGCTGCTGAAACCAAAGTTATGCTTGCAAAAAAACTGAGCATCAAAAGAAAAACTTTTTTCATTTTTAACCTCCTTTCAATCATTTCGAAACAGATCTTAATCTCTCTGGGTTTTTCTATATAAATCTATGTTACCACTCGCGATAGAAGATGATTCTTCCTTCATTTGAGCTGGAAATTTTTCCTTTAGAGCACAGTTATCTCTCTTCTTTGAAGAACTCCTCGCTGAAAGTAAGTTCATGCTGTGCTCCAAACTTTTATAAAGCTCTCTCTCTTTTGGAGGAGATGCCACACCAATGCGTACACTGTAAAAAGGTTTATCCTGATGCAAGCAAGGAACTTCTTGAAGGATGCATCTGCGGTAGCAAGTTCTTCTTTTACGTGAGACAGGAACAGCTCCAGCAGCTTCAGGAAAAGATCGTTGAGCTGGAAAGTTTTGACAAAGAAGAAGTGGAGGAGGATATCAGAGAGATGATCGGAGCTTTGGATGAAGATTATCCGGTTATTCTTGATCTGGAATCGATCAGAGTCGTTGGCCCAGGAAAATTTGAAATTGATATTATTAATCTTCTTACTAAGAAAAGGCCGCTTATTTACAAGCTTGAGGAAGGCAAGTATGTCATTGATATTGCCTCATCTATGCATCAAGGCCTGAAGAAAAAAGAACATGAATGAAAAAATCCGGTCAATTCTGAAAAAAGAGATCTTAAGAATCAAGCCACAGGGCAAAGAGTTTCAGAAGATCAACGAGCTTACTGAAAAAGTTGTGTCTCTCCTAGAGAAGGAAATTAAGAAAAGAAAGATCAAAGCAGATGTTTTTATCGGTGGCAGCGTAGCAAAAGACACGCTGATTAAAAAGGATTTTTATGACATTGATATCTTTGTCCGGTTCAGGAAAAATGGGCCTTTTTCTGAACTGCTTGAGCCTCTGGTGAAAAAAGTAGCGTCTTCTTTTCATGCGCCTCTCCAGAAAATGCATGGATCACGCGATTATTTCCGCGTCAAGATTAAGCATCTTCTTTTTGAATTCATTCCTGTGCTTTTCATTAGGAGGCCAAAAGATGCTGCGAATATCACTGATCTCTCAATCTTTCATGTTTCCTATATCACGAAGAAGATCAGAAAGAAAAAATCTCTTGCAGACGATATTCGTCTTGCAAAAAAGTTCTGTTTTTCCCAAGGGTGCTACGGAGCAGAGTCTTATATCAAAGGCTTTTCAGGATATGCCTTGGAATTGCTTGTCTCTTATTACGGCAGCTTTCTTAAGCTTGTCGAGGAAATAGCCCAAAGCAAGGAAAAAATTATTCTCGATCCTGAGCGCCACTACAAGAAGAAGCAGGATATTCTTCTTCACATGAATGAAGCGAAACTTCAAAGCCCGATTGTATTTGTTGATCCTGTCAGCAGGGAAAGAAATGCGCTTGCAGCTCTCTCCCAGGAAACTTTTGCCAAGATGCAGGAAGGCTGCAGAGCATTCTTGAAGCGTCCAAGCAGCACATTCTTTGAATTTAAAGAGGTACAAGAACATCAACTGAATCAGAAAGCAAAAAAGAAGCATGCAGAACTTCTGGTTCTGGAAATAGCAACTGACAGGCAAGAAGGAGATATTGCAGGCACGAAATTACTAAAATTCTCCAATTTTTTTGCCAGTAATGTTGAGAAGTATTTCACTCTCCTGCACAAGGAGTTTGTTTATGATGGAAAACAAGCGGGAAAGATATACTGGGTCATAAAAAAGAAGCCCTCGCTTCTTATCAAAGGCCCGCCGGTTACTGCTGTTGAGAACTTGAAGAAATTCAAAGAGAAGCATCCTCGCGTTTTTATCGAAAAAAATGTTGCTTATGCAAGGGAGAAAAATCCTTATTCGCCCCGAGGTTTCCTCATTTTTTTTAAGAAAAAAAACTATCAAGTCTTGAAGGATATGGGGATCACCCAACTGAGCATACCTTAATTATATTTTGCCTCGGGACAGCCTTCTTTGAGCATTTGCTGAATCATAGCATACTGTATCTTGCCCAGTGTCTTTTGGAATCTTTCAGCATGTTCCTGCCCTTTTGAAAAGCCAAGAAGATACTGTCTTGTTCTTGCCTCTGCTAAGAGATTATCTCTTTCTAATGTATTTTGAATTCCAGGTTCATTAAGAGCGTCGCTCAACCCTTGGATAAAGGGATCTGTTTTAAGAAGAATTTCGATAGTTTCTGCTCGTGTTGATCTTTTTGGAATGAGTTTTGTTCTTGGCGCAAGACCCCAAAATGGCTGAGAAGGAGGCAGTGGACTTTTTCTGATTGCCTGGGCAGGACCTGGTTTTCCTTCAATTTCATATCCCAGATAAATCGCATAGGTCAATACAAGAAGATCTCTTTCAGAAAATCTTTTTTCAGGCGCAGAAAAGGATACCATCTTATTTCTTCAAGGCAGTTTCAAAGAGATGCGCTAATGCGCCTGCAAAGAATTCAGAATCCATCCAGATTCCAATCTCTTCGCCTTCATCATGAACATCGGTGATCACCATTAATACCTGTTTTCTGTCTATAATGGTGAAACGAGAATTGAGGTCAGTTCCTTCTGCAGAAATTTTGAATTGCGCATTGATCTTTTTAACTTCATCTTCAGGGCCATGAATAGCAACACGTGTTTTTACATTTGCCTTTTTCAATCGATCAAAGATATTTGTAAATGCTCTTGTTTTAGACTTAATTTCGTGAGGGGAAAGAACCATAAGCACTTCCTTTTTGGCCTGCTGGATCATATCGGAAGCGTGGGCGTACACATTATTTCTCCCTTTAAGCGCAGATACCATGTCTTTCTTATTAACAGGAGAAATGCCTGATTTATGAATCTCTTCAAGAGCCTGGTATTCTTTTGTTTCTTTTACATGAGCGAGAGAATGAAGCCTTTCTTTTGTTTCCTCAACGAGGTTGTTCTTTAATTTTTCAATGACGAGCTCGGGCTTGACTGCCAGGTATTTTACGGGTTTCCCCACTTTTGCAATAGCAAAACCCTGCTTCTCGAGACTTTCAAGGACATCATAGGTTCTGCTCCTCGGAATTCCTGAAAGCTCGGCAATCTCTCCTGCCGAAGCCATGCCTTTTCCAACGAGAGCGAGCCATACCTTCGTCTCATAGATATTCAGGTTAAAATGGTCCTTTATTCTCTTGATGAGATCTTGTTTGATGATCATTTTGATACTACTTTAGCATAATAAAAGGCTATTTAAATCTTTCGGTAGTTACTACTAAAGGATTACTATAGTAGAAAGATTTATATAGAACTCATATGTTACTATTATAGAGTAAAAATAAAGAAATTGCCTAAAACCAAGAAAATATTAAAATATTTTCTGCGCCCTGAAAACTTATGTTTTCGCGGTTTCGCTATGTCAAAATTCTTCTGAATTTTGAGCACTCTCAGCAAACTGAGGGGTATTAAACAAAAATTTTAAAATAAAATGGCAAAAATATATCCTTGGAAATTCCTTCCAGGCATTCTGATTTTCTTAATTGGGATTCTTTTCGGATTTTTTCTTGTTTACCTTCAGCTCGGAGGCTTAGAAAATCCATTCTCCTCTGCTAACACGTCAATAAAGGCGCCTTCTGACTGGATTCCTGAGGAAAATATTCATGTCTATAAAGATAGGGTTGTTATTGATATTCCGGCATCCTCAATGAGCCGTTATGCAGATACAGGAAGCATGAAGCCGGTCTTTGACAAAGGCGCAAATGGCATTCGCATTATCCCTTCTTCAGAGTCCCAGATTCACGTCGGAGATATTATTACGTTTGAGCAGGACGGCATTCTCATTGTCCACCGCGTTGTTGAAATTGGAGAAGACGATGAAGGAAAGTATTTTATCACCCGAGGAGATAACAATTCTGAAAATGATGGAAAAATCAGATTTAAGGATGTAAAGTATGTGACGATTGCGGTCGTGTATTAAAATGACTCTTGACCGAAAAATTGTAAAGGAAATTCCTTATCATGAAACGCTTGATTGGGATCTTGTTGAGCAATGGGCTGATGGCATTCCTGTTTTTAGCGAGGACAATCCTCATTTCCCTGAATGGAAGGCAAGTCCTGTGATTCCTTTAGAGGTGGGCGCTCATCTTATTCATATTAAGAATGAAGCCGACATACATAGCAATCCTACAGGAACTTTTAAGGATCGTATGGCTTGGGAGATGACTGCTGTTTATCGAGATTATGCAAGAGGCCTTTGGTTGAAGCGAAGAGAGATAAATGGCGATCTTCCCACAGAGGTGCCAAGGCTGACGTTGCTCAGCGCCGGCAATGCTGGAGCCTCCTTAGCTCATTTCTTTGCGAAATATCAATTGCCACCCCCTAAAATTCTTATTTCGTCTTCTACTCTCCAAGAAAGAATTGCGAAACTGCAATCATTATATGCTGATGTTTATATGGTTGATACTGGTAGAAAATCTTTAACTGCTCAGGAAATAAAGCAATTAACGAACAATGAACAGGGGATAGATTTGACTTCTGTGAGGATTTTGCAGCCAGAACTTGTCTTTTATGACTGGCATGTTCATGAATCTTTCGGTGAATGTCCTGACGAGATTTATGTTCCTTATGGCTCTGGAAGATTAATGGAGAATTATCTTGCCTGGCAGGAAAAAACCATGAGAAACGATTCTGGGAATAGGGATCCTCGGCTCAATGTTCCTGTACAGCAGGTCATCTCCCTTGACATCCTTGGAGCACAGCCTGAAAAGCAAGACAGCTGCGCAGATCATCTTGCAACTAGGCATAATCCTTTTACTCTTTTTGATGATCATGATATCTCTGCATTGGTAAATCTTGCGTGGACAGGAAAGAATACAGGCCTCTACAAAGTTCGTGAGGAGTACATAAAAGAGGCCTATCGAACTCTTACTGAGCATGGGATTGAAACATCCTATTCTGGTGCTGCGAGCCTTGGTTTATTTTTTCAGAGATGGGATGAAGGAAGGATTAATCCGATGAAAAGATCATTGATTATTAATACAGGAAGAGGGATATAAAATGAGCATTGAAGAATTTGTTAGAAATAGAAAAGAGTTGCCAAGTTTTGGATTGCATGGAACAGAGGCAAGGAATGTAGAAAGCATTCTTAGAAGTCAAGAAGAGATTTTTATAGGTAATTATTTTTATTGTGGTAAAAAAGAAAGAGAATTGCCTGATGATGTTTATATTAAGAGGCTTAAAGCATCCATATTGGAGTCGTCAGGAGTAGCATTAATTTTATTAGTCAATACTAATAAAGAAATAAGAGAGGGTTTAGGAGATTACGGGGATTTTTTAGAAGACCATAGGGATTCTTCAGATAAATTATATGGTACAAGAATTTATTATAATACTTTTTTTGGGTGTCAAACATTTCCCATTTGCAGAGACCCTATTATTACTTTGAAAGGGGGGAAAATTGTAGAACTAAGAGGAATTATCTTACCTATAACTAAATTAGAACAAACATATGAATCTGTTAATAAATATGCAGTATCTGCATTAGAACTTGTTTATGAGAATATTATAGATATTAAAAATTCGATGAAATAATATGGCAAAGAAAATCCTTACCATCGATGAAGCTCTGGAAGGAATCAGGGAATTTCAAGCTCGCCTTCAGGAGCAACTGGCTTGGCACTTTTTATGCAGCGCATGGATGAGGGAAAAATTGATCCTAGAGAGAAAAAATCTTATTGTTAATATAGGAAAGGAAATCTAAGATGAAAAAGGCAGAAATTATTTCGGGAAAATTATTAGAAGGAGAACTTCGGAGCGATCGATTCCTTAGTGGCCTTGAGAGATGTGTAGAGATCACATCTCAAAAAGGTTATGAGGCTTGTTTTTCTATTGGAAAAAAGTTATTTGGGAGGAAGATTATTTATCCCAGTTTCATAGAAATTGGAGATGAAAAAAGCATAAGCAGCACTACAAATAATGCAAGGTGTGAACAAGCTAAAAAAAGATATGAAGAAGTTATTGGAAGAAAGTATAATAAAGATGATATTGTCGGTTTCACACTGTTTTGTATGAAAAATCTTGAGGGAGCGCAGGCTAGCTATCCCCCTATAGAAGAGAAATATCGGCCTTTTTTCGAAGGTGAAGATGAAATAAAAGACTATTATGATTTAATTGAGCTTCATACTCATCCGTCAGGGCGGATAACGCCTTCTAAAAACGATGTTATGCATCTTAATCAAGCAAGAAGAGACAACCAAAGGCGCTATGGAATTTCTTTAAACCCTATAAGTATTATTGCAGGAGTAACTCCTGACTCTGATTCAATTCCCTTGCTTATCCTTCAGGAAAATGGAAGGAGGCCCATAATTACCGTTAAACTAGAAAAGATGTATAGAGGATTAGCTCTTTATATCCAAACTAACGTGACAGGAGAAAACATGGAAAGAGTATTGCATTCATTGCTTTTCGAGCCGTTTCATGAACATTATACTGCAGGTTTTGCAACTTTTCACAAAGCTGAAAGAGACATTCATTTTGAGTTTGATTTTGACCAATTTGCTTTTTCATATCATAAGATGAAGAGCATTAGTCATCGTATAGGAAAGGGAAGGTAAAATGAGCCTTGATGAATTTGTTAGAAATAGAAAAGAATTACCGAGTTTTGGATTGCATGGAACTGCAGCAAGTAATGTAGGCAGTATCCTTAGAAGTAAAGAACAGACTTTTTGGGGGCACTATTTTTATTGTGGAGAAGAAGAAAGAAAACTATCTGATGATATGTACGCGCAAAGACTTAAGGCAAGTGTAGATCAGACTTTAGGTAGAGAAGCAATCATTTTATTGGTTGATATTAATAGATCTATACAAGAGGGTTTAGGAAATTATATGGATTTATTAGGTCGACAATTAATAAATCCTACTGGTTATTACAACCCTTTTTTTAGTTGTCAAACATTTCCGGTTTATAGAGACCCTTATGTTATAACTGAAGATGGGAAAAATGTTGTAGAATTAAGAGCATTAGTTTTACCCCGAAGTGAATTAGAACCAACATATGAATCTGTTGATAAATATGCAGTATCTGCATTAGAACTTGTTTATGAGAATATTATAGATATTAAAAATTCGATGAAATAATATGGCAAAGAAAATCCTTACCATCGATGAAGCTCTGGAAGGAATCAGGGAATTTCATGCTCAGAGTACAGAGAAGCCGATTTTAGCCGGTGTTTGGGGGCATGTGGATGCTGGGAAGTCGTATTTTTGTGCGAAAGCATGCCGCGATCTTGCAGAGAAAGGGAAGAGAACTGGAGGGGTTTTCTACACGATGGACTATTTTTTTGATTCTCAGATGCAAGAGCTTTATCCAGAACTTCAATATCTCTTTTATCATACAGGAATAAATTCAGAAAATCCTCTTCCTAGAGACATTGCACATTGGAATCGAGAAATTCAACCGTACACTCAGAGAAATCTTGATCTTTCTGTCGTCCTCTTTAACCCTTTGTTTTCTCAACCCCATGTGGAAGGGTTGTTGAGAAATTTTGATTTTGTTATTGCGAATCCTGCATCAAGAAAGAAGGGGCTATATCAACCAGCCAAAAAAGATTCCGACTAGGCATCCTATGGTAATGAAAGGCATTGCTGGATAGAATTTGCCTTTTTTTGCGATGACGAAAAGCCAAAGGAGGGAGAGTGTTGCGAATATGGAGATGAGTAATGCTTGAGGAAATCCCCACATTCTGAAAACAACTCCTGAAGTGATAATGGGGAAGACGACGTCTCCACCACCCAAGATAGCAAGATTGACCTTGATTTTTTTTAGACCCTTTTCTGACTTGGACTTTCTTGCTTCAATGATTTTTGCTTTGTCCTTTGCTGAAACATAGGGGATAAAAAAACCTGCAAAGAACTTCAATTCCTGTATCTGGAATTTTGCCATTTTCTGCATGAAGCCAGAATGCCAGACTGCATACATGTCGTATGCAGAAATGAGGAGGAGGAGTATTATGACTGTCCATAAGTTAAGGATAGGAACGAAGACGGTTGCAATGCCGGGATAGATGAGGAGTTCTGTCAAATTATGGACAATCAAATTTCGCTTGAAGACTTTATAGAACGCCAGAGGAAGGGCGATTACTGCCGCTATGTACGGCGCATACTCCTGGGCAAGCCCTTTAAGCAAAGGGCTAATTGTCAATCCCAGAGCAATAACGACGACAAAGAAAAACCATAATTTCAGGAAGAGTGCTGCCTTGATTCTTGAAAGAAGAACAATGAGAACAATAGCGATAATAAACGCCGTAATAATCGTGGTCAAAGAAACTCCTGGCTCAAGGTCTTCAGGAGGCTGCATACCGTAAGGAAGCTGAGGAGTAACATTAACGATCTCTTCCTGCTGCGTTGTCTCGTTGAAAACCACTTCCTGCTTTGGAGAATAGGCGTGGATCACGGCTAAGCCGATCAACTGAGTGATGAAAAACATCACCAGTAAAATAATTGTTATTTTGACGTTGTGTTTCATATTAAAAAACAACTTCTGATTTACACATTCCTCTTGTGATATAGCTTTTCATGTTAGAGAAGTATTTGTTGTAGCCTCTTACCTATATACTTGAATGTATATTTTTAAAGGTTTGTATCTCTTCGGCTTTGCGTGAATATTCCACATTCTCTTCTCCCATCTTCACCGGTACAGACATCTTTATAATTTTCATTGATAGGAAGGCCTGATTTTTCAGCATACTCTTGGAGCAGTTTCTTTTTCCATCTGCCCATGGGCCTCAACTCGATAATTCCATCGCTTCTCGTTCGGGCAAACTCCAGATCTTCCCTACCGGGTTTGTTATCGAGAGCTCCGGTTATGAGAGCTCGTGCATTTAACTCTCTCAACGCTCTTTCGAAAGGTTCTACTTTTGATTCATAACAAAACTTTTTTAGCCCTTCCTCATCTTTGGGAATTTTTTCTCTTGGTGTCAGGTGATAATGGAGAGGGAAATATCTTCTTACTTTGATCTCAAGATCTCTTTCTATTCTCTCTGCGAGACTTAATGTTTCTTGGGTGAGATATCCGGTATCAATAAATATCACTCTTATCTGTGGTATGCTCTTCTTTAAAAGATCAAGAAAAACTGCGGAATAGTCCTTGAAACTTGTACTCGCTACAACATCTTCTCCAAAAAGATGATATGCCTTACGAATAACCTGCTCACTCGTCTTTATATGCAGTTCCAAGTTCAATTGATCGATCATCGAGTTCATTTTATTTTTATCCCATGATTCTTATTCTTTATCTTTAAGTAAAAGAAAAAATAGATACACTTACAAAATTTTTAAGAAAGGATTGTTTGCTCGACCTGGACTCGAACCAAGAACATCAGAGGAGATTTTGCCTGTTAAACTATCGAGCTTAACGAGTACAACAGCTACAGCATTCGAGCAATTTTGAGTTTGCTCTATCAACGAGAAGAAGAGTTCTCTTTTTCGATCTTTGAAAATTACGCATGTTCTGATAAGAATTAACTTCTATATAAACTTTCCGCAGATCTTTTTTTAAAATGTGAATCACCTTATCCTCACCGTCTCCAAATTCCTTGGAGTGCATGTTTCAATACGATTCAATTTGTAGATTGCAGAAGCAAGATCCATGCATTTGCTTGCTTCTCCGTGATTGATGATGATTCTTTTGGGTTTTGGCTGAATATTGTTGACGAAGGCAAGGAGCTGATTTCTTGCGGAATGCGCTGAGAAACCAATGACCCTTGTTACTTCAAGATTAACTTCCACATTCTCTTCGCGATCTTCCATAGTCATCTTAACCTCTTTAGCGCCTTCCAGAATAACTCTTCCAAGGCTCCCGACACCTTGATAGCATACAAAGCAGATAGTATTTCTTTTATTCGAAGCAAATTCTTTGAGATATTCTACTGAAGCGCCACCCATCAGCATGCCTGAAGTTGCAAGCACTACAGAGGGCGCTCCTTCAATTACCTCCCTTCTCTCCTGAGATGATCCAACTCTCGTGAAGATTTCTGAGACAAAAGGATTTTTGTCGTGGAAGATCATGGACTTGACTGTTCCTGAAAGGAAATCAGGATATGCTGTATGAATCGCGTTAATATCCCAGATCATACCGTCAATGTATACTTTTGTCTCTGGTGGAAGCAGACCTTGCTTGATTGCATCTTCAATGACGAGCATGGTTTCCTGGGATCTCCCCAGCCCCAGCTCGGGAATCAAAATCTTTCCATCTCTTTCAAGAGTTCTTTTGATCGTGTTAATCAGCTGCATTTCTGAATCCTGCCTTGGAGGAGAGATATCATTCTTTGCTCCGTAGGTAGATTCTAAGATAAGTGTCTCTAAACGGGGAAACATCGTCACTGCAGGATCTAACAGGCGTGTTCTTCCGTACATCATATCTGCACCATACAGCAAGTTGCTCAAGCCATTGCCGATATTCAAATGCACCATTGCTGATCCCAAGGCGTGCCCGGAATTATAGAACGTCAGCCGCACATCAGGAGTAATATCAGTGACTTCATTGAAGTCTAGGCAGACTGAATGCTTCACCATCTGCTGAATATCCGAAGCAGCGTATATCGGAGCAAGTGCTTTCTTATAGGAAACTCCGATATAGTCCAGGCACAGCAGAGAAGCAATATCTCTCGTCGGCGTTGTCATGTAGATAGGCCCTTTATATCCCATTTTGTAAATATAGGGGACAACACCTGTATGGTCAAGATGCGCGTGGCTCAAGATCATAGCATCAATTTGATTGATATCAAATTCCGGCACGTCCAAATATGGGAATCTCTCGCTCCCTGTTGAAGCAGGATCAATTCCGCAATCTAAAAGAATCTTTGACTGAGGCGTTTGCAGGAGCAAACAGCTCCTTCCTACTTGCCTTCCTGACCCTAGAACTGTTATTCTTACCCATTCCTCAACCTTCTCTGGGTTCCAATCTTTGTAGACTTTTTCACCGATTGCATTCAAGAATTTTTTTCGATAATTATTATTCTGGTAGAGTACTGCGCGAATATTCTCAGTAATCTTGCTTGGAATTGCAGGACTTCTCTGAATTTGAGGATACCATAGTGTTTTCTGCTTGATCTCCTGAAGCAAAGATCCCTGCTTGCCAATGACCATCCCTGGTTTTTTTGCTTCAATGACCACCACGCTTCTTTGCTTATCAAAAATAACGCTGGTGATTTCTGCCTCTTGGGGAACAATCTCCCGAATCTGCTTTTCCGCTGATTCAGCATCGGAGAGAATCTTCGTGTCTGCCCGCAGCTCGATTCTTTTCTTGATCCTATCAACTGTGGCTTTTACCTTGGTCTCTCCTTCCTGAAAGAACTCTTTGCTATCAGTATAGAGCACGATATTTGCCCCTTCAAAATTAGCGTCGTTAATAACTTTTGGGAAATCTGCTAAAATGCTTTTCAGAATGTCAGTCATTTTTATGAATTTCTGTTTTTTTAAGTAATCCTAAGATTTGACAGCGAGGAGAATCTGCTCAATAAAAGAGAGGAGCTCTATTTCTTCCGTTCCTTATAGACTGCTTCTATTTCCTGATCCACAACCTGCTTGATGCCTTCTTTTGTCAGAGTGAAGACATCAATTCCATGCCCTGACGCAACGTCTCTTTGCGTCGAAGATTTCAGCGACTCAATAGCAAGCTCGATTCCTTCCTTAACAGAAAGATTCTGCTTCCAGTTTCTCTCTAAAAAGCCGAGGATGAATGGCATGCCGGAACCGAAGTTGGCATCATAGTCCTCGATAGCATACGCTCCTCCTGCTGGCTCGACAGAAAAAAGCTCTGTGGTTCCATCAGGGTTTATTCCTGCAACGAGAGTTCCCACAATATTTGGGATCATGGTCGGCTGCCGGATGTTATGGTACGTGACCATTGCAATGAGATTCGCAGCTTCTTTGACTGTCGGCCTTGTCTTTGTTTTTAATTCCTTGAGTTTCAATTCAGCCCTGATCACCTTTACTAGGAGAAGAGCATCAGAAGCGTTTCCCGTGGTTGCAACAGTGAGATATTCATTCACAGGAATCAGTTTCCTCGTGTTCTTTGCCATGACTAAATTCCCTGCAGTGACTTTCCGATCTGCAGCCATGACTACGCCGTCTTTGCAGACAATGCCTACAATGCTTGTTCCTGTCTTCAGAATTTTGCTCTTGATTTCATCATCCATTTTTCAAGAATTATGCATCTGCAAAGAGGGAGGGGTTTATAAATCTTTTGCACGTCGTTACACCATCAATCCTCTCCTCGGAGGTTATTCCTCATTTGATATACCCTCCTTTCTGGAGATTCCATAATCTTCTATACTGCCCGGCTTGTTTAATCAGTTCTGCATGCTTTCCCATCTGCACGATCTTTCCGTGTTCAAGAACCACAATAAGGTCTGCTTTCATAATCGTCGAAAGCCGATGCGCAATAATTATTGTCGTCCTTCCTTCCATCAACTTCTCAAGATCTTTCTGAATCTCATGTTCTGTCTCTGAATCTAAAGAAGAAGTTGCCTCGTCTAAAACAAGAATCTTCTTATTTGCAAGAAGCGCTCTTGCAATTGAGACCCTTTGCTTTTCTCCTCCTGAGAGCTTAACGCCCCTTTCACCGACTATTGTCTTTTCTTTATAGGGAAATGCTGCTATAATTTTATCGAGCTGGGCAAATTTCATTGCTTTAAAGACCTCTTCTCTTGATGCACTGGGGCTGGAAAAGAGAATATTGCTGTAAATGGTGTCATCAAACAGCACGCATTCCTGAGGAACAATGCTCAATTCACTTCTGAGAGATTCCTGCTTGAAATCTTTAATATTTCTGCCGTCAATTAAAATTTCACCTCTCTCTAGGTCATAAAATCGATAGAGCAACTTCACTAACGTAGATTTTCCTGATCCTGAATGGCCCACCAAGGCTATCTTTTTATGTTTTGGAATCTCGAGATTGAAATTTTCAAACAATCTCCTCTTGTGATAGCTGAAAGATACTTTCTTAAATGCGACTGCTCCTTCCTTGATCCTGAGAAGCTCTGCATTTGGCTTGTCCTTAATTTCATTCTCGATTTTCCCATACTGGAAAAGATCGTGGAAGTCAGCCATGCTCCGGTAGTATCCTCGAACTCCGTGAACAAATCCGAAAAGAGGGTCGAGGATATTTCCATAGATTGTATAAATAAAAACAAGTGTTCCCAGAGAGAGTTCTCCACGGAGGAATTTCACAAGAGGGAAATAGAGGAGGAGAATAGTCCCTATGCCGATAATCAAAGAATGTCCTGCATCAAACCATCTTGAATAATTCCAATGCCTTTCTGTCGTTCGCCTTGTTTCATCGCTTAATTTTTCATATTTTTTCCTGAAATTCGCTTCTTTTCCAAAATACTTAATGGAGTCAATATTCGTAAAGATGTCGCTGATATTTCCTTTTTCAGTGTCTTCTGCTTTATTTGCTTCAAGGTTTGCTTCCTTCTGCAGATGCTGAATAAAGAGACTATACGAAACGAAAGCGATGGCCATGATAACGACCACCAGCGAAGAAATCCAGTCAAAATAGAGCAAGGAAGCGCTTACAAGAACTAACTGAAAAACAAGAGGGACAATGTTAAAGACGATGAAATCAGTCATACGCTCAATAGAGCCTGATCCCCTGCCCAGGCGGGAAATTAAAGAGCCGGTTTTATGGGTTGTATGAAAGCTATGCGAGAGATGAAGGATGTGATTGAAGTACTTTCTTTTAAGATCTGCCATCATTCTTGTCTCTAATCTATTAATAAGTGCAAGATGCATCCATTTCCCTAACGACTTGATGAGCAGAAAGGCGGCAAAGACGATGAGAATTACTAGGAGTATCTTGACAAATGCTGGAGAGGACAGAGATCCTGCAACAAAAAGTGTTCCCTGGTCGATCATCACCTTGAAAAGAAATTTATCAATCACCCGTGAAAGATCGATAATAAAAATAAGGGCCAGAAGGAAGAGGAAGAGCCCTTTGTACTTCATCAAGAATCCCAAATACGTGCGAAGATTATCCGCAAAGTTGATAGGTTCTTTTTTTTTGATCATTCTCTGCGCATATGTTTATATAGTTTCATTCCTTCTCTATAAAAGGATGAAAGACAGCCATGTTTTGAGTTCATCCTTCACGTCATTCAAAGATTCTTCTCATGAAGAGGAAGAAGAGAATGACGAAAGAGAGAACAATGAGAACATCCCTGTTAAAAGTTAGTAGCTCTTTTTCTCACCTTATGCTGACCCTTAATTCCTTATCAACCTCTCTCTTTATAAAGTTTATGTTTTGTCACCAAAAAGTAAGTAAATGCGCCGGAAGGTTTAAATAGAAAAGTAACTTCTGACAGTCATAAAGAAGCGATACTCATCGTTCTACCTTTGTTATTCCATTCTCTTTCCTGCACTTAATGACATTCTCTACGAACCCTTCAATTTTCTGTTCATGGCTGACGACAATCAGCTGCTTTACTTTTAACTGCTGAAAAATGTCTCTTACCTTATCCAGCTGCTGTTCAGAGAATCCGTCTGTCGGCTCATCAAGAATAATTAAATCTCGTGTCTTGATATTGCTCAACATGGAATTAATAACCTGGCATAATGCGAGCCTGTAAGCAAGGGCAACTGCAGTTCTCTCTCCTCCAGAAAGATGGGCGTAATCCAGCTCATAGTCCTGCTGTTCAATAATTGGGGTAAAATCCTCATTCAGTCTTGCCAAGAAAGAGTCCTGCACTAAAATGGAGAACCATTGGTGAAACACTTTGGAGAATTCTTCCCTTAATTTCAGCATAATATTCTTCTCTATAAAAGAAACAATCTCCAAGAACTGCTCAGACAGCCATTGCTCCAGCTCCATGAGATGATTCAGCTCTCTCTTAATGAATTCTTTTTCCTGAATCTCTTTTTGAAGCTCAAGAATTTGCCTTTCTGTCATCTCAACCTCCTTCTTCAGCTCAGCAACCTTGATTTCAGCTTCTTTTTCTTTCTCCGAAGCACGATCGAAGTCCTGCTTCCTTATTTTGTAAAGCGCATCGAGATTTCCGAAGTGAAGAAGAGACTCTTTTAATTTCAGGAGGTGAGACTCAAGCATCTTCAGGTCTTCATGAATTAACGCCTTTCCCTTTTCAATCTCCTGAATTCTTGATTTCTTCTCTCCTGTGCTGTCAATTTTAATTTTTCTGATCTGCAGTTCACGATATTGCTTCTCAAACTCGAGGAGAAGCTGCTTGATGCCGTCTAAAGAGGATGCGATATCACTCTTCTTCTTTAAAAGATTCTCTATTTTCGCCTGGCATTCAAGATGCTCCATATCAAATTTTGCAATAATATTTTCCTTGTAGTTGTTGTCCACATTCTGCAAGCAGGTAGGGCATAACTGCAATTTGAGAATCTGCTCCTTGAGTTTTTTTGTATCCTGGACCCTCAGCTGAAGTGATGAAATAACGCCAGAGATCTCAAGAAATTCTTTTCTGAGCAGCTCCTCTTCATGTATTTTTCCCTTTTTTTCGCCTTCAATCTGCTGTAACACTCCAGAGTCCAGTGAAAGCTGTTCAATCTCCTTTATCTGCTTATTAAGATACTCCTCTTCCCCTGCCTGCGAAAGCATCATTTCTTTTTTCCCGGCAATCATCGCCTTCGTTTTCTCTATTTCCTTTTCCAGACCTCTTTTCTCATCTGTTTTCTGATCAACCTCCTCAAGGATAGTTTGGAACTTCTTCCGCTCTTCCTGAAAGAGAAGCAGATCTTTTTTCGAATCCTGAATTTTTTTTATTACTTCCTGGATGAATTTTTCCTTCTGTGCAATCTTTTCCATCTTCTCGGGAATGTCCTGAATAAGCCCTTCTTTCGCCCGTATCTTTTCACGCAACTTTGCAGCAAAAAGCAGAGTGTTCTCGCGAATCCTCTTATATTTGTCAACACCAAAGATGTAACGCAGGGTGTTTAGCCTTGTTTCAGGATCCTCCAGGATAATCTGCTTCATCTCTTCCTGAGGAGTGTATACGGTAAACTTATAGAGCAGATTTGTTTTCTTGGCAAATTCTGCAGGATAATTTAAGAGCTGAAGCACTAGGCTCTTCAATTCAGAGATCGACATCTCTCTCTCAACACCATTCATGTGAATGGACGCTGAGTCTTGTGTAATTGATTTTCCCTTTTTGAGGCGCCTCTTGAGCACAATCGGATTACCTTCCATGAGTATTTCTAATTCTATAGATCCCTCGTCACATCCATTTTTCAGCAAAGATGATCCTTTTTGTCCTGGCTGCAATCCAAAAAACGCAAATTCTATTCCCATAAGAATCGTGGTCTTTCCTGCTCCGATGTCCCCGGAAAGAAGAGTTGACCCTTCTGGAAACTCGATTTCGGCATGATCATAACTCCGGATGTTGTGAAGCTTCACTCTTTTTAGTATCATGGGAACCTTTTTTCTGGAAAGAAATAGGGAAAACTCTATTTAAAAATAATGGTGGTGGAGAGGGATAAGGGATATATACGCTAAGATAATGGGAAGATTAGGATTGGACTATAATTACAAAATTATTACAATTATAAACATAAAACCTTTTATTTTAGTATAAAGGTGCAAAATCCAAAAAAGAGGATAGTTAGACTAAAAGAGAAATAATTTTATTAAAAAGGTTATAATGAATGATATGGGAAAGGATATTTTATAATCAAGAATTTCTATAGTGGGGGGAATATCTTCAAGAAAATCAAGCCCAAGGTTATTAAATAATGTGCCCATAAACGCAGATAGAAACAAACCGGATATTAGAAAGATAAACAATTCCAGTACCAAATCGATACTACTAAATGAAAAACCAAATAAAATTAATAATAAGGGTATTGCAACAATTCCATAAACTAAAAGTTTGAGAGAAGAAGATAGATCTATTTTTATTTATAAAACCCCTCCATTATTACAATAATAAGTTCCATGTTCTACTAATTGTGCATCTATCTTTCTACTTCCGTCCACTACCACGATTGGCAATTCTTTATTTATGATTTTGTCTTTCGCAATTCTTCTTGAGGATTCATAAAGATATTTAGAATCAATCCATAAGAAAGCTGTTGGCTCGTCTGTTAAGATTTCTGGATTATTCAGATCATAAATCCCAAACTCCTTAAACTTTACCAAACAAAGCTCTTGCACACTAACTTCAATCTGAGAAATGTTTCCTTGATTACCTGGAGTAATAGAAAAGTTAGAGGAAATATTTTTACTTCCTTGTAAAATTAGATTAAATAGATTAAAAAGAATAAGTAAGACTATTATAAAAAAGAATAAAGTAATCCCTATTATTTTTAATTTCTTGAAAAATAGTTTCTTTTGTTTAAGATAATAAGATTTCTCATCAAATCTAATCATATCATTGAGAGCTTCTTTAACATCTTGATTGTCCATTAAGTTTAGGCCATGCACCATCTCATTATCCAATAGAATAATCCCTAAATTGCTAGCTAAATGATAAAATTTTTCAGGTATTATCTGCCCGGCAATAACCACCACAATTTTATCTGCACTGGCAGATTTACCCTTGCTTGCCCATTCATGAAGTAATGAGCCTATATTAATATAGGAATTTTCGTATTGCTTACATTCAATAATTATGTTAAAATCTTTTTTATGAGCATAAACATCTACTTCAAATCCAAATCTTTTGGTATTTAATTGAACATTAAAACCCGCTCTTTTAAATAAAGTTGCAATTGTTTCTTCAAGAAAAGTTCCTTTTCTTTTTGTCATAATCGATTAAAGAAACTTTTATTTATAAGCATATCTTTAAGAATTATAATACAAACAAAATACACTTAAACCTCAAAATGTTGTCTAAAGTAACAAAATATAGGAAAGCACCTAGAATACAATGTGGGAGTTCGTACTTGCGCTATTATTGGGAGTTCTATTTGGAACCTTTACAGGCATCATCCCGGGAATTCATATCAACCTTGTTGCAGCAACTCTCATTGCATTCTCCGCTCTTTTCCTGACCTGGGCGTCACCCCTTTCCCTTGCTATTTTTATTGTAGCCATGTCAATCACTCACACTTTTGTAGATTTCATTCCCAGCATTTTCCTCGGAGCTCCTGACGAAGACACTGCTCTTTCCATACTCCCCGGACACTCGTTTCTCCAAGAAGGAAAGGGGTACCATGCTCTTGTCTATACGCTTTACGGAAGTATTTCGGCACTCCCGATTATCCTTGTTTTTACTCCTCTTTTTATCTTCTTTCTTCCTCAAATTTACGCATTCTTTTCTCCGGTTATTTTTTTTATCCTTCTCCTTACTTCGCTCTTCCTTATATTCACGGAAAAACAGGGGATCATCAAAGCTCTTATTGTCTTTCTTCTTGCAGGACTCTTTGGCATTGCCTCTTTGAATAATAATGTTCAAGACCCTCTCCTTCCTATGCTCTCCGGCCTCTTCGGAGGATCCTCCCTCCTCCTTTCCATAAAAAAGAAAGTTCAGATTCCTGTGCAAGAAATTGTGAAACTCAGGGAAATCAGGATGGAAAAAAGGGAGATAGGAAGATCGTTTCTTTCCTCCTTCATCTCTGCTCCCTTGTGCTCTTTTCTTCCTGCAATAGGCTCTGGCCAGGCGGCAGTAATAGGATCTACTTTAGTAGATGGAATGAATAGAAAAGAATTTCTCTTTCTTCTTGGAGCGATTAACACCGTAGTTATGGGGCTGTCTTTCGTAACCCTTTACTCCATTGCAAAGTCAAGAACAGGAAGCGCGGTTGCAGTCAGCAAGCTCCTTGAACTCTCGGGAAGTGATCTTTTTTTGATTCTCCTTGCTCTTCTCTTTGCTTCTCTTCTTGCATTTTTCCTTGCTCTTTATCTTGGGAAATTCTTTGCGAGAAATATCTCAAGGATTCGCTATGACTTTTTGTCTGCATTTATTTTCTTTATCCTTTTTATTGTTGTCTTTTCCTTCTCTGGATTTCTCGGCCTCCTTATTTTTGCGACAGGCATCTTCACAGGTCTTGTTGCAATGCTTTTTGGAGTCAAGAGAATTTACCTGATGGGCTGCCTTCTGATTCCGACGCTGTTGATCTACTGGCCGTTTTAGGAGAGGATATCTCCTGATTTTTTTCATGATTATGGAGAAAAACTATCTTCTTTAATGATATAGTAAATGTCTTATCATCATCCCCAAACAATTATTATCCAAGAAAGAGTAGCGTTTAGATACTACTTTTAAAGTAAGACAGAAATGTTTATATACCTCCTGAAACCTATCTAAGAATGGGAATTTTACAAGCTTATCTTTTTATTGGAGTGCCTCTAAAAGAGGATGATATTTTTATATTATTTAATGAAAAAAATGGCAGTTATCCGCGTAATTTTTCTGCAGAAAAAATTAAATCTATTCGCGAAGAAATAAAATGGAAATATAAGCTCACTGACGCTTTTAATGTATTAATCGAACATGAAAATGATATGGACGAGGCCGGCCTTGAATCTAGACGCATAGGTTATGCAGAAGATTCAGCTTATATTATCGGAAGAATGTATCGCAAAATGATTATTCAAGATAAAGTAGTCCAAAACGATACTAGCGTTCCAATTGATATTTCTGATCTTGAGAAGACTATCACTGACGTCCAAGAGCGTTTAAAAAAATTAGGAATCGAGAAAAAGGCACAATTCCTGAGTATATCAGAGTACCTTACCTGATTTGGTAGCACTAGAATAAAATTCCATTTCTAAACGTTTCTATTAGATTAAATTTGCTCAATTCCTTAATGGGCTAACTAGCTCAGCATTGAGAACTAATTTTCGGATACCACAATGCACAAAAACATACCAACATTTAAAAATCATCTTTTTATTCCCTTTCTATTCAGTTTAAGGTGGATACCTCAATGTCCTGCCTTGGGGAAGATTAGTCTGTGGGACTTGGTTCGTGCCCAAGGGTAAATACATTTTATTTTTCAAACATGGCAAAAGAAGAAACAAATTTGCAGAAAATTGCAAGGCTTATGAATAGTCCGGAAGATATTCGGAATATTGCGACTTCTGCGCATATCCATCATGGAAAAACCGCGCTGACAGACAATCTCCTCGCAGCTGCAGGCCTTATGGCCTCAAAAAATGCAGGAGATCTCGATGAAGGCATGGCGACCTGGCAGCATACTGACGAGCAGGAGCGGCTGATGACTGTGGATGCGGCAAATGTCTCTATGGTGCACAATTATCAGGATAAAGAGTATCTCATTAATCTTATTGATACTCCCGGACATGTAGACTTTGGAGGGAATGTGACCCGAGCGATGAGGGCTATTGACGGCACTATTGTTCTTGTTTGCGCGGTTGAGGGAATTATGCCTCAGAGCGAGACTGTTTTGAAGCAGGCTCTGAGAGAAAGGGTTAAACCTGTACTGTTTATTAACAAGGTAGACCGAGCAATTAAGGAATTAAAATTAACTCCTGAGGCAATGCAAGAACGATTGCAGAAAATTATTCTAAGATTTAATCTTCTCGTCGAACAGATTGCGGAGCCAGAGTATAAGCAAAAGTGGCAGGTGAACATCAAAGATGGAAGTGTTGCTTTTGGCTCTGCCCGAGACAACTGGGCAATGTCTATACCCTTTATGCAGAAAAAGAGAGTCTCATTCAAAGACATTCTGAAAATGTATGATGTGGAGGACACTGAAAGAAAAGAGTGGGCCTGGAAAAATGCTCCTCTCTATGAGGTCATTTTAGATATGGCTGTGAAGCATCTTCCCTCGCCTATGGAAGCGCAAAAATACAGGATTCCAAAAATCTGGCATGGCGATTTAGAGACTGAGTTTGGGAAAGGGCTTGTTCATACAGATCCGAATGCAGAGCCTGCATTTGTTATTACAAGAATTGTGATTGATCCCCGCTCTGGAAAGGAAATTTCTGCAGGAAGATTGTTTTCCGGGACACTTACTCCAGGACTGCAGGTCTATTTGAACAATGCAAAACAAAAGCAAGTTGTGCAGCAGGTTCTGATCTATAACGGAATCAAACCTGAGCAAATGGAAAAAGTTACTGCTGGGAATGTGCTTGCGATTGCAGGCGTTACAGGCAATGCAGGAGAAACTATAACCTTGAATGCGCAGCATCCGTTTGAGGAGCTGAAGCATATTTTTGAACCTGTCATTACAAAGTCCATTGAAGTTACAAAGGCAGCTGATTTGCCGAAGCTGATTGAAGTTCTGAGAAAGGTTGCGAAGGAAGATCCTTCAATTAAAATTATGATTGATGAGGAGACAGGCGAGAATCTTATGAGCGGGATGGGCGAGCTGCATTTAGAAATTGTTGAAAACAGAATAAGGACTGAGAAAGGTGTTGAAGTGAAAACAGGGAATCCTATTGTCGTGTACAGGGAGACGGTCACAAAGGAGTCTCCGGTTATGGAGGGAAGGTCTCCGAACAGGCATAATATCTTTTATCTGAAAGTTGAACCTTTGGAGACTGGCGTGTATCAAGCAATTAAGAATGGAGATATTGACGAGGGAAGAATTAAGAAGAAGAATGAACAGCTCTGGAAAAAGCTGAACGAGCAGGGGATAAGCAATGAAGAAGCAAGGCAATATAGGAATATTTACAAAGCGAATGTATTCCTTGACAAAACGCGGGGAGAAGTGTACATGGGAGAAGTAATAGAATTGATTATGGATTCTTTTGAGCAAGTGATGGACGCGGGCCCGCTTTCAAGAGAGCCATGCATGGGCATTAAGGTTTCCCTGATAGAGACGAAACTGCATGAAGATGCGATTCATCGAGGGCCGGCGCAAGTTTATCCTGCAATACGGGACGCCATTACCCAAGGATTTCGAAGCGGCGGGCCGACGATGTTTGAGCCTGTGCAGATTCATGTTATTGATGTTCCAACCGAGTTTATGGGAGAAATAATTAAACTTGTTTCCTCAAAGAGAGGACAGGTGCTGGATGCAAAACAGGAGGGAGAGCTTTCAGAGATTAAGGCAAAGGTTCCGGTTGGGGAGATGATTGGATGGTCTTCAGATCTCAGATCAGCGACAGAAGGAAGAGGAGTTTCCTCTCTACTGGACCAAATGTTTGAGAAGATGCCCCTAGAACTGCAGAACCAGGTGATCAGGCAAATCAGGGATAGGAAGGGATTGGCGGAGAATCAGTAGATATGAATCAGAATTGTAAAACATAAAAAGATCAGATAGTTTGGTAGAGAATCTGTAAAAATGGTACAAAGTTTATTAATTCATGCAGACAGAGAAATACCTGCAGAAGTTCTTGCCGATATCAGGAGACATATTACTCCACATTATCTGAAAGAGCACTTGCAAAGAAGAGGAGTTCCTGACAGAATATGCCCTGAATGTGGGACCAGCACCTATGATTGTATAGAACCTTATCAGCAAATTCCAACAGAAGACTTGACTCTTCAACTACGAGGTAAGAGAGATTTTTATGGCACAGCATCTGGAGGAGAACTAAGCGATAAACTTCTTGTGAAAGCAGTAGCACTTAACGGAATTAAAGAGATCTTACAAAAGCATGGCATACGATCGAGAATAGATTTTTCAGATGTTGCTGACTTTGAATATGCACGATTATCAAAATATAATCTTACAGGAAGAAAGTGTGCACGTGACAACAGAGTCCGAGGGCATTATATCGGAAATTAAATATCTTCCTGCGAAAACTTGTAATCACCCCTCAAACCTCTTCTTCTTTTTCTCCTCGGGCTGAATGTTTGCTGTGTAATCCATCACCCGGTCTTGCTGGCTTCTGGTCGATTGATGAGCTCTCTCTCGGTCTTGATCGTGTAATGGAACGAATGTCCTTTCTTGGGCTGTGCCAGCAGTCTGCATAGTTTCTGCCCTGCCGGTGCTGTACTGGTTGTTTGTCTCGTAGCTATGGTCTCCATATCCTGATTTGCCATAACCTCCTGAAGCACTATAGTTGAGAGTATTGCTTTCCTCTCCGGCGGTTGTCGCTGGTGAAGGAATGAGCGCAAGTTCTTTCTCAAGATTTGGGGTATTTTGTATCTGGTCTGATTTAAGGAGGGAGACTGTCCGCTCTCCTTCCATGAATTCGTCAAAATCTCCTCTAGGAGCCCGGAGCTCTTCAAATGCCTGCCCTCTTTCCACTCTTAATTTCTTCTCCGGCTTTATTTCTTTGATGTTATTTTCCTGAATAATCCTAACGATTTTTATTTCCTTTCTTTCTTCTTTGAATTTTTGCTTCTTTGGTTTTGCCATTTTTTTAGGAAGAGAAGGAAGTATATAAATGTAGAATAGGAATTATGTTCTTATTTTATAGTGATGAAGGATAAGTATATTTAAATAGATCAATGGGAAGAAAAGGATATGAATACTCTCCAAAAAATTCTAGGAATCAGCGCATTCGCTCTGTTAAGCGGATGTGAGCCGAATCAGGCCGGCAGTAATTCTGCTGCAGCAGGCGCAGGATTTCCCGTTCCTGTTGTGCAAAAGCCTTCAGAATATATCGAAGGAGTTGTTGTGAGAGAAGGAGGTACTCTAACGAGAGCGCTTGAATCATGCGCCACAGGCAGCGTCGGGGATGCTGGCTTGTCCTACATAATCCTCCTTGATGCCGCAGAAGAAAGATATTCCATAGAAGTTGTTAGTTCAGGCGACAAATCTCGCACCGCCTTGGCAGAAGCCATTGAGCCAGGAGATAGGATCAAAATTGATAGATTATACGGTGGGCTGAATGTAAGTGAGGACAATATTGGAGCAGTTTGGTCAAGAGGTGTTCACCTTATCGCAAAAAAAGATCAGATTAAGGCAGAAAAAGACTATTCTGCTGATAAAAAATAGGCTTATTTCTTCACAGCCTCAATTTTTCTTGCGAAATACTCTTCAGGAGGCTCGGGATGCGAGGCCATGTCATGGGCTTTCTTGTAGACATCATATATTGTAAAGCAGCTGTTTCTTGCTTTCTCCCTCGCCAGCCTTCTTAATATCTGCTCATAATAATTATCTTTCTTGATCTCTTTCTTGCTTTCAACCTTCTTTTTTTCCTTCTTTCCCGAAGAGAATGAAAAGAGAGCTGCAAAAGGATTAACATCATCTGATTTTTTCTCCTCCTCTTTTTCCTCCTTTCCCAAGAAGTGGTCGAGGTCTTCTTTAATTTGTCCCAAGCTTTCATCGGTGATACCTGTTGCTAATGTAAGGGCATCATCAACGTCTGCCTCTTTGAGTTTTTTGCTGAATACCGAGTATTCATCATCATTCATTGCATATGCCTTGAGGTCGATCTTTGTTTTTCCCCCAAAAGCGTAGTGGGCCTGCTGAGCTGAGACTCGCTGTGGAATGCCACGGAATTCAAATTTAAGGAGGATGCATTGATAGTAGTTTCTTTTGAATTTGAGGTCTGCAAATTTGAGGGGAAGCGCTTTATCCTCTATGGCAGCATCATAAGGCTTGATTTCTTTTTTTCCAAACAAAACTAATTCCATGGCAATTGTGTTGAATGCTGTGACCAGGTCCGGGCTTTTGGAGTCTTTCATCTCTAATTGAGATGCTGCTTTGAGATATGGTTTTGCCCATCGCGTGTAAAGCTGAAGTGAGTTCACCTGGCTTTTCAAGTAGGTTTTTTCAATCTCAAATCTCTTTCTCAATTCTTTCTCTGAATGATCTTTCCATTCCAAGAATTCCTGGATGCGGGGCTTGAGCATTCTTCTTACTCGGTCATTGAGGTCAAGCTTTTCAATATCAGCCGGAGATTTCGCAATCATGAATGCGTCACGCAACGTGGTGAACATTAACTCGCCTCGTGAAAGTTGGTTGATACTTCCTACTCCTTTTTTTATATCTACACTATCCATCCAAATCTGCTTCAGGCTAAGAAGGCCTGCCTCTGCTTTGTCTTTGTCCTTTGATTTTGCAGCGCCATAATGGCTAAGCCTGATTTCAAATTCTTTTAAGTCATAAATGAGGTTGAGCGTGCTTTTGATAACCTGATTAATTGCTCCCAGGATTTTCATTGCCTCTTCCTGCATTCTTGTGGCTTTTCCTCCGAGCTCTGAAAAATGTCCTGAGCCTGGAGAAGAGGCGAAATTGTCAACGATCTTTTCTACATTCTTGGCGCCAAAAAATTCTCCTGCTTTGTCCAAGATCCAAAAATAAAGAGGCTCGAGGCCGTCGGAGGCAGAATCATAGATGATAGCATGCTCTTCTATGGGGTCTCCCACAAGGTCTTTGAGAATTTCTTCAGGTTCCATATGCCTCTTTTCCTCTTCAATGGAGAGGAAGGCGAAGTTTTTAAAGTTTGGGGCTCTCTTTAATATCTCTGCAATACTGAAACAGATTGGTGAAGAGGTTCTCTTGCCAAAAGAAATAGTTTTGGCAGATTATCCTGTTCTTGAGAAGTGTTCACAAAAATGGCGGGTTTTTGAGTTTGCTGGGTTAAAATCCCTATGCGAGGATATAGGGCGTGAATAAGCTTTAAATAGAAGGTTTCTCTCCTTCAAGGATGTTCAACCCTTTCAAGAAAAAGAGGTCTGGAGATATCATTGATCTTACTGCGTTGCAGAAGAGAGGTCTTTTGAAAGAGTATCCTGATGTGCAGGAAACATCTCAGCAAAATACTTCCTCCTTTAATCTGCCTGTACCTCGGCCTTCTGATTCTCCTCCCCCAGTTCAGCCAGCTTCCTCTGAGCAGGTTGACACAGGATTCTTTTCAGCGATGGCGTCAAGCGCAGAACCTGCTCCAAGCTATCAAGATCAGCAACTTTCTCCCCAGAATTCTGATGCAAGCTACCAGAATAAAGATAAGATAGACAAAATTGAGGATCGTGTTGAGCATATTTTAGACAGAATCTACAAGATTCTTCAGAGAATTGAGATTATTGAGAGGAAGATTGAAAGGCTTGAGAGAAGATCGGGATTGGGCGGGCTGGAGTCATATTAATATGTGTCTAGCAGAACAAGCATTTTATTACCTTTTTTAATTTTTGATGTTTTGAGTTTTTATGTCAGAACTTTTAGTTCTGAAGTTTCAAAGTCTATGACTTTGACAACTCTCAGAAATCTTTGACTTCAAAATCTTTAGATTTTGATAGCCCTCAGATCTCCGTGAGTTCTGAGGTTTCTGAAGTCCCCAAAATCGAGGGCCTGTGACAAACCGCGCCTTAAAAGGCGCGGTGGCCCATCGATTTTGTGATATGAGAGAATATTCTTGTTGGCTCGTAAGATTTATTAATCATTATTCCCCTCTTTAGATATGGTTAAAAAAATAGAAAGGAAACCAGAAAGAGAATGGAATGAAAAAATCCTTGCGTATGCATTAGATAACGCTCTTTCCCACGACGGTAAGGCTGCTGCAAATGCGGTTCTTTCTCATCTTTTCCGAGAGGGGCTTCAAAAGGACCATATTAAAGAAGTTATGCCGCTTATTCAAGAAATCGTGAAAAAAGTAAATTCATGGGATGGAGAGAAGCAGAAGAAGGAATTGAAATCCTCGGGAATTGCTTTAAAGAAATTTGAACCAAGTGAAGAGAGGCTGCACGACTTGCCCCATGTTTCTAAGGAAATGGTTTTTCGGCTCGCTCCTTTTCCCTCAGGAGATTTGCATATTGGAAATGCAAAAACCTATATCTTGAATGCATTGTATGCGGAAAAGTATACAGCAAAAATTCTTTTGGTGATTGATGATACCATTGGCAGCGAGGAAAAGGCTATTGTTGAAGAGGCATACACATTAATTCCTGAAAGTTTTGATTGGCTTGGAATCAAATATGAGAAGCCTATTTTTTACAAGTCTGACAGGCTTAAGATTTATTATGAATATGCTGAAAAAATTATTATGTATGGGAAAGCTTACGTATGCCATTGCAAGGTAGAAGACATGCGAAAGATGAGAGCTGAAGAAAAAGAATGCACGTGCAGAAATCTTTCCATCGAAGAACAGAAGAAACGCTGGAAAGAGATGTTTAAAATGAAAGAAGGCCAAGCAACACTCAGAATAAAAACGAGCATGCAAGATCCCAATCCTGCTTTCAGAGATAGAGTCTTATTTCGAATCTCTGAAAGAGAGCATATAAGAGTCGGTAAAAAATACAAAGTCTGGCCTATGCTTGAATTCTCCTGGGCAATCGACGACCATCTTCTTGGGATAACTCATATCATCAGAGGAAATGATCTGATGATTGAGACGCTTATGGAGAGGTATATTTGGGATATTTTTGGCTGGCCGGATAAAACTGTTGTGCATGGAGGATTCTTGACGATTGAAGGGGTTAAACTCTCTAAGTCTAAGGCTCAGCACGAAGTCAAGTCAGGAGAATATATTGGTTGGGATGATCCTCGGACATGGAGCATTCATTCTCTTATGAGAAGAGGTTTCAAACCTGAAGCGCTCAGGAAATTTGTAGAAGAGATTGGCCTCAACCAAAGCGATATTACTGTTCCCATCGATAGCCTCTATGCGCTTAATAGAAAACTGATTGATAAAGAAGCTGAAAGGTATAGCTTTGTCGAGCATCCTGTAAAGCTCAATATTGGGGTGATGCCAGATATTAGGGAAATTAAGGTGAAGGTGCATCCCGAACATAAGAAAACGCGATTGATAAAGATCGGGAAGGACATCTATATTTCCCTGGCAGATCATGAACAGCACCAAGATGAAGAAGTCAGGCTCTTGCATCTTTTTAATATAAAATTAGGGAAAGAAGATCTCTTCACTTCTTTAGAGAATAAAGACATTCCTAAAATAAACTGGGTTTCCCGATTTGTGAAGGCTCGTGTCTTTATGGATAATGGAGAATGGAAGGAGGGATATGTGGAAGAAGGAGTTGGAGGATTAAAGCCTGGAGCGGTAATTCAGTTTGAAAGGAATTTTTTTGTAAGATTTGATAGGAAAGTCAAAAAAGGAAAAGAAGAGATTTATGAGTTCTGGTTTGCGCATAAATAATCTGCCTGATTGAGCAGGAAGAAAGTGCAGTCTTTTGAATTATGTTGGTTTTTTATTTTTGCTGATGATTGAAAAGGGTAGTTTGCATGAAGTCTTTATTCAGCTCCAAATAACCTACTTATCCATCTAATAAATTTCTGCCATAAACCACTGCTTACGCACTTGTTATCGATGCAGAGATTGGTCGTGCATTCGAAGTTATTTTCGCAATTCTCCTCTACAGATAATTGAGGTACAAACTTATAGTCATTTGAACAATATTCGCCAGACTTTCGATATCCGAAAGGATAACATTTCTTCTCTTTTTTTTGTTAGGGGAGTAATATCTGCCCAGATTTCTACTCTTCTTCCTTAAGACGAAATCTTAATTTCAGATACAAAATCATGATAAGAGTATTAAAGAGTGTCGCTAGAAGAGAGGCAAATAAGAAGATGAATTCATTTTGTATGAATTTAAGAATAAAGTAAAAAATCGCATAGTGAGCAACAAGAGCTGCAAGATAAAACGGTTGAAAGGATAACCCGGCGAATATCGCAAATATAAGGAGGAGGGATTGATTCAGATATCCAAAATAAGCTAGTGTGTAATGCATGATTTCAAATATCAAAAAAACTCTTACAAAATAAATCAATGCCTCTCTCACATACGGTATCTTTTGAGTTTTTCCCATTTTAACCTCCCCCTGAAGACAAGAATCTGTGCTACGAGAACAGCGTACATGACAATAGTGTAATAATAAACGATAAAGAAAGGTGTAGCCAAAACCGCTTTTTTATCAGGTGATTTGATGCTGGCTATAAGAAACTGGAGAGAATGCACGAATAAGGAATAAAAAAGAAAGATACCTAGATAAGAAAGAAACGCCAAATATCCTCCTGAAATGAAGACGAGAGGAATTAAAACAAGTCCAAGAAGTTTTGCAAATAAGCCATAAAACCCAAAGAAGAAAAGAAAGAACCATTCGATACTTGCTGATAGCCTTTTTTTATGAAGAGCGTGTTTTGCAAAAACTTCCAATCCTCCTTGTTGCCACCGTATTCTTTGTTTAATCAGGTCTGAAACTGAAAGGGGGACTTGAGTATAGCATAATGCGTCAGGAGCCATAACAATCTTATAACCTCTTTCCAGCATTCTTACAGAACTATCGAAATCTTCTGTCAAGGTTCCTTCTTCAAATTTCTTCACAGCTTTTTTTCTATACGCAGAAAAAGCTCCTGGAGTAACTAAAACATCTCCCAGAGCTGCTTGAGATTCCCTTAAAAAATAAATTCCTAATTCATATTCTACTTTCTGCATCCAGCCTAAAAATTCTCCATGAGAAATAGCAGCAATGTTTCCGGCAACAGCTCCAACTTTAGGCGAGCTAAAATAGCGTAAAATTCGTTCAATTGCAAGATGATGCAAGTAGGAATCAGCATCAATCGTGACGAGATACTCTCCATGCGCATATATTCTCCCAGTATTAAGTGCTCTGGCTTTCCCCTGATTTTTCTGATGGATAACTTTAAACTTCATACCTTTCTGATAAATATTATGTTCATACATTCTCTTAAATTTCTCGATAACCTCTTTTGTGTTATCAGTAGAACCATCATTTACCACAACAATTTCAAGAGGGTGATAGCTTTGATGGAGGCAAGAGAGGAGTGTTTTCTCAATGCATACTTCTTCATTATATGCAGGTATAATCACAGAAACAAGAGGTCTTCCAGAAAGTTCTATCCTTTTTGAATAATGAAACAACAAGATAATTCTATAGAGAAGATATGGAATATCAATAACGAGCCAAAATAAGATCAGCTGAAGTACGGTAATCATTTCCTCTTTTCACCTCTTTAATTAAGGACAAACGAATTTAAAAAACTTCTTGAGGCGAGTTCTTCAACATTTTCCCCTCTTAAAGCTTAAGCAATATTCTTGGCATATAACAAGTTAACCAACAATTTGCCTTCTTAATTCCTGAGATACACAGATTATATACGACAAGTTAATTTAATTACTCCCATCTACATGAACAGGGCAATATAAATTATAGTAGTTCGAGTTAGTCGATCGTTTCCCTTCTCAATTTCTGAGGAATGCATTCTATATACAAAGAATTATCCAAAACGACCAAGAGATACTTTTTTAAATGGGGAGCTCTTTAAGGTGATATGGCGTTCCTGAAGAAAAAGAGGCAGGGATTTTGCCCGCAATGCGGGAGCCCTTTTCATCCTGATGATCAATACTGCATGAAATGTGGCCACCATCTTAAGAAAAGGAAGAAGGGAAAGAAGATGGGAATTATTGCTCTTGTGATTATCATATTCGTCTTCCTGCTTTTTTTTATGGGTGTTAGGATTTTTCAGGGAAAACCACCCCTGCCTGATCTGGGTATTTTTAAGAATTTGACTGGGAAGCAATAGCTTTAAAAATGCCTTTCTGCATCTAAAAGAATTCTCGTTGAACATGAAATTGCCTAAGAAAACGAAGAGATATTGCCCCTATTGCAGAAAGCATACTGATCAGAAGATCGTCCTTGTGAGCACAGGCTTTAAGCGAGGAACGCTGAAGAGAGGATCTATCGCGAGGGCAAGATTGAGGGGCAAGGGAAGAGGCATGGGCAACTTGGGAAAATGGGGCTCCAAGAAGGCAGTCAGCAAATTCAAAAGAAAAACAAAGACAACGAAAAAAGCCAATATTATGTTTACCTGTCAAGTCTGCAAGAAATCAAAATATATGAAGAAGGGCATGCGCACAGGGAAGATTCAATTAGAAGACAAAGCAGATTCCCAGAAAGGAAAAATAGCTCTTAAGGCGCTTAGGGCAGGGGGAAAGTAAATGGCGACTGAAAGGAAGAAGTTTTTTGATGTTGATATTCCTGTTATGGAGAAAACCATCAGGCTCTATGGGAAGAGCATGAAGGATTTTGACAAGAGAGTCATTAAAATAGATCTTACACGAAATTTGCGGGGGAAGAGCATGGAAGCGATGATGTCGGTGAGTGTTGATGGAAATAAGGCATCCGCCGTGCTCAAGAGAATTCGCATACTCTCTTCTTTCATCAGGAGAATGATGAGAGACGCAGTCAGTTATGTAGAAGATTCTTTTCAAGCTGAATGCCTTGATGGGACTCTAAGGGTTAAGATTTTTTTGATCACAAGAAAGAAGGTGCCGCGCAGTGTAAGAAAGGCGTTGCGTGAAGCTGCGAGAAAACATCTTCTCGAAGATCTTGGGCAGAAAACAAGGGATGAAATTGTTTTAGATATTGTCGAGAATAAGATTCAGAGGCCTATGAGCTTGAAGCTAAAGAAAATTTATCCTCTCTCTTTCTGCGAAATCAGGGATTTGAAGGTAGAGAAGATTGTTGAAGGGTTTGTACGAAAGAAGAAGGAGAAAAAAGAAGATGTTTCTGCTGAACAGCCCCGCATTGGAGAAGGCCTTGATCAGATGAGCGAAGTAAAGGAAGAAGAAGTGAAGGAAGCTGCAGAAGGTCTTGATCAGATGAAGGAAGTGGAAGAAGTTCTTGCAAAGCGTGCTCAAAAGTTGAAAGAAGCTCAACCTGCTGAAGCAGAAGCTAAAACTGAAGCAAAGCCTGCGCCATCAGAATCTGAAGAAAAGCCAAAGAAAAGGGGAAGAAAAAAGAAAGCTGAAGAAGGGAAAGAGAAGAAAGATGAATAGGAATAGTGCAATCGAGTTAATGATGTTTTTCCTCTTTGAAAATTGCGAAGAGGCAATCCAGAAAACAATTTTCAGAGATGAGAAAAAATTTGGATGAAGAAACCTGCAAGTTTTCGGAACCGTTAAATTCTAGTTATATTCCCCATTAGAGCTAAATTTTAGTGCAACTTCACGAGTAGAAAATTCGGAGTCGTCGTATCTATTTAAAAGATATGGTTAGTAAGAAATTTCACTTCTTGAATTTCGGCAGTTGATTATATCCCATAGAAGGATCATTTGATTTGTGCAAAACAATAAATTCAACTTCCTTTTTGTTTACTTCCGAATCAGATGCATCATTAGATTCCCATAATATCTCTCGAGTTATTGTAAATTTCCTTCTTTGTTCTCTTGTGAAGTCTTTTTCTATGATTTTACTGTCTGCACTACCAAAATAATTTAAACTGTCTGTTAAGTCTTTACCGATGTAAATTTTTCCATTAGGATATGTTATTTTATAGATTATTTTCATATCTAAAAGTAGATTTGTTGAGATTATAAGTTTTTCGTAATTTTTTACCAGCCACTATAATTATTTACGCGATGATTGAATACAACAAGAGTTCATTTACGCATTCATCTCTCCTCTTCAATAATCCCCTTTTCTTTTATACCTCGGATATGCACATATTTATAATGCGCATCTTTAGTTTCTGAAGAGCACTGAGGGCATTTTGCTTTCAGAGTATAGATGGAACATTGAGGGCATTTCCTCATCTTCATTTTTTCTCTTTCTCCTCTGCGCGGTCATCTTTGACTCTTGTTATTCTGAGGCCGTCTCCTGGGAATCTTGGGACAACATGCAGGTGCACATGGAAGATGACCTGCCCTGCTGCAGGGAAATTATTGATCCAGATATTAAATCCCTCTGCCTTGAGGTGCTTGATTTGATTAAGGGCAACTCTTTTTGCAACATTGATCATTCCAGAGATAACGTCATCAGGTGTGTCGAGAGCATTGACATAATGCTTTTTCGGGATAACTAGCGTATGGCCTGGATTCGAGGGATTGATGTCAAGGAAAGCGATGTAGTTTTCATTCTCGTAAAGAATCTCTGACTTAACATCCTTACGGGAAATTTTGCAGAAAATGCAGTCTCCTTGCTCTTCTTCTTTGCTTTTTTCTTTTACTTCTTGTTTTTGCTGAGCCATCTGAGTACATAGTCAAGCGCTTTAAATATCTTTTTATTATCGGGGTGATAGTGTCGCAGATGTTTTTTGTAGAGGGAGAAATTCGCAAAGAACTTTTGTATTTGCCCTTCCAGATTTTCGCCTGAAGTTTCAGCATAATCTCCATATCCTGCCTGCTTTAAGAAGAGCGCATTGAGGGTTTGCTCAAACTGGCCTTGGAGTGGCAGGGCAAAATAAGGCTTTTGGAGAAAGAGAGCTTCTGAGATTAATGTAAATCCGGCAGTGGCGATGACTGCCTTGCAATTTCTAAGGTCGTTAAGAAAGCTTTTCCCTGTTTTTTTATACAAAAGGTTATCCTCTTCTCCTGCCTTATCCAAACCATAGATGATGAATTTCTCGCCTTGGAATGTTTTAAGCATTTCAAAGATTCTTCTCTCGGGCTTGGTGAGATAAACCAAGATGAAATTTCTTTCTTCCTTTTTTTTCTTGAGAGCGAGGATTTCTTTTCTTAAAATAGGCGGCACGACGAGCGTATTTTTCTTCTTGATAGGTGTTTCTGCGAAGCTTGTGACAATGTAGCAGTCAGCTCTGGAAACAATTCTATGAATGATCAGTTTTGCTATGAGGTAGCTCGGGTAATATTTCTTTGGCACATGAAGCTGAAGGTTTGTAATGCGGTGCTGATTGTCGATGCTTACGAGCGGGAGTTTATGCCAAAAAGAAAGTATCGGAACAAGAGGCTCCATATCAGAGATGCAGATCTCGGGTTGGAACTCTTTCATGAGCTTAAGTAGAGGCCTGATATTTTTGGTGTTTTTAGCCATTGCGAGGAGCCCGTGCTTGAAAGTTTCTAATGTTTGCAACTTGCCTTCTTTGAAAATAATATGAAGCCCCTCTGCTTTGAAGATATCAAAACCTTCTTTTTTCAGAATGGGATAGGCTTGGCCATACGTGATCACTTTCACTTCGTGCCCTTTTTTCTCCAAATAGCTGATGATCTCTTTTGCGCGAGAGCTGTGCCCAAAACCCTCGCCGCAGACACCGTATAGGATATGCATAACATAAGAGAGAGGAAGGGTATAAAAAGAATGCTATGACCTTTGTATTGTTAAGTTAACGGGTGCCGAGCATGAATAATAAAACTGGGCTGTAAAGTTAACATCACCTAATTTCCTAAAAGACAAATTTTTAAGCTTCTGATTCTTGGTTTAGATATGGTTGATACAAAATTCAAGAAAGGGTTGGTGCCTTGGATGAAAGGAAAACATCACACTGAAGAAACAAAAAGAAAAATAAGTGAGGTTACTAAGAAAGCCATGTCTAAGCCAGAAGTAATGAAGAAAGTAAGTAAAACCTTTTTTAAAAAAGGACAAACATCTTGGAATAAAGGTCTGAAGGGCGTTACAGTATCAGGTATGAAAGGCAAACATCATTCTTCTGAAACAAGGAAAAAGTTAAGTGAGTCACATAAAGGACAGATTTCTTGGAATAAAGGTAAGAAAACAGGCAAACCTGCTTGGAATAAAGGAATACCCAATTCTGAAGAAGCTAAAAGAAAAATAAGTGAAGCTCTAAACGGAAAGAAAAAACCACTTCGTTCTGAAGAACATAAGAGAAAATTAAGTGAATCTCGGAAAGGAAATAAAGCTCGTTTAGGTAAAAAAACTTCAGAAGAAACAAAAAGGAGAATTGGTCTTGCTCATTTAGGCAAACATCATTCTGAAGAAACTAAGAGAAAACTTAGTTTAGCACAGATAGGGAAAAAATTCCCCGAAATTACAGAACGCACTAAAGAGCAGATTTTATTTTCAGAGCGTAGCAGAAAACAGATTCTAAAAAGATTAGAGGCTGGAAATCTTCCCCAATTAAATACAAAACCTGAACGACAAATAAAAGAAGAATTACTAAAAAGAGGATACAAAGAAGGAATTGATTTTATTCACCAATATAGATTTATGAATAAGTTTATGTGTGATTTTTGCTTTCTTAAACAGAAGGTTATTGTTGAAGCTTATGGAGATTATTGGCACTGCAATCCAAAGATATATCCTGTTCCAATTTCCTCACATCAAATAAAGGATATGCGGAAAGATAAATCAAGAGAAGCATACATTACTGCAGTAGATAATCGTTCTTGGACTTATCTTGTTCTTTGGGAGATGGATATTAAAGAAAACGTGGTTAAGTGTGTTGATAGGATTGAAGAAGTTTTGAACTTGAAGAATAAGCCTAATTAGTGCGAATTGGGGGATTTTATGAGATTAAAAGACAAATTTATAAGGTTTAGATTATTAATATTATTATGGTGTGTGATAAGTGTCAAGGCTTTGTTTCTGATAAAGAATATGATTATTCAATTAAGAATTATGGAAAGATTTTATGTAGAAAATGTCAAGAAGACTATGTCAATCTAAAGAACAAACACGAAAAAAGAAAAGAAAAATCAACACCAGAAGCACAAAAAATATATGAAATACTTCTCAAAAATGGATTTAATGCCAAATTAGAGCTGTGGGATGGCCATAAGCATATAGATATCGCTATTCCAGATTATAAAGTTAATATTGAAGTTGATGGAAAACAACACCAAAGTAAGAAACAAGCTCTTGCAGACTTGAAAAGGACTTATCATTCATTCAAAAAAGGATACGTTACTTTAAGAATACCTAATAAACTTGTTCAAGAAAGTGCTTTTGAAACTGCAAGTTATATAATGGATTTTCTTAAAGAAAGTGAAGCTCAATTAAATGAAGGCTTAGAAGATGATGGATAAAAATAAATTGGAGATAAAATCAGAGAATTATTTTATGCGTATAAAAATAAAATTCACTAAAAAAGATGGAGAATATTATGATATTGTTTTTGGGTTGAAAGGACAAAAAAATCGTGAGATGCACGCACATTATGGCATGAAAGCTGTTGCAGATAACGGTATAATTGGACAAAAGATATTCTTTATTGAGCCAAGACAGGTGACTTCCAATTATAAGGAACAGACATTTAACGCAAAAACAGGTGAATTCCTGTCAGAATTAGATAGACCTTTTGAGGGCGTGAAAGGCGAAAGGGGAGCACGATTACATATCTCCACCGAATGGGACGACAAATTACAGAAACTTTTTATAAGAGATGTCAAGATTGATGAGAATACTTCAAATCAATAGTTGTTTAATCCCAAGTTCGCATCAAACTCCGTTCCAAAACATACAAAAATTTAAGAATCATCTTGTTTAGTTTTTGTTGCAGATTAATTCTGCGTGAGGTAAAAAATGATTTTAACATTAGTTGGTTTAATTCTAAGTTTTTTAGGGTCTGTTTTGCTCGTTTAGGATACATTAACTCATTTAGGAAAACAAAAACCGACATATTTTCAAACAGATGAGAAAAGAAGATGGAAAGCCGAAAAATTAGAACCTCAAAAAGACGGGTTTCTTAAGAAGGTTAGATATACAAAAGAAGAAATAAAATTAGTTATTTCTTTATCATTATTGAGTTTGGGATTTTTATTACAGATATTGGATTTTGCCTAAATTTTTTGGAGTGAGATAACACCCTCTAAAGTAACAATGCATATAACCTTGGTTGGTTCCGAGCAATCTTTACAAAATCATGACGTCCTCCTCGCCTTGAAGGCGAAACTTTTCATTTCACAAAAGTCATGAAGAAAGAAATGAAAAGTTGAGAGAGGTTTCCTGTGCATTTTGCCCTAAAGCTGAACAGGACGCACTTCCTTGGAGACCAAAGCCCGCAGTTTTCGTGCTTGCACTTATAAAAAAAATAAAATTGTTAATTGATGGGCTCTTGTGATGCAGGCAGTGTATTAAAATCGTCAACTCCAACGTCGGGATTGCCACCAACATCCAGACCGCTAATGTCGTCAGCTAAAGGCGGCGCGGTTGTAGGTTGCGGAGTTTCTTTTTCCATAACTTCTCCTGGCTTTCCTGTGTTGTCTCCCGCTGGCTTTCTGAACCACATAAAGAGCACTATCAAGACGATAACAGCGATTACTACCCACAGCCAAGTCATGCCTTTTCCTTTTCCTATAGACTGATCAGGGCTTGTAGTAGGTTGTATTTGTTCTTCCATTTTATCCTTTCTTCAGCTTCTTGTTTAAGTCTTTCAGCATTTGCGCTGCGTCTTTGATTGCTTTCCATGTTGTTTCAAACTCTCCAGGGCCGTACTTCTTTCCTGAAGGAGCGAGCTTGCTTGCCTCATTGAGTTTTGCCTTGATAGCATCCACATCTGAACTATAGCCTGATGCTGTTGCATTTGCTTCTATGGACTTGAGATAACTCCCAAGTCTTGCAATTTCAAATCTCGCCCATAAATGGAGATGCAAATTCCTTGCATTTTCCATTGAATTCTTCCTTGTGCTCTTTGTTGCATTCTTCACAGCTTCTAAAGCAGGAACGAGCTTTGTTTGAGCATCTGCCACAACTGCTTCCATTTCTGCAGCATCGTAGCCTTTTTCCTTCATCTTGCTGATGATATTATTCCAGCGATTGATCCATGCTTGAAGGAATCCTGATCGAGCTTCGCTCCAGTTTTTGTCTGCATCGCTTGTGCAATTAGCGAAAGCTTCGATGGCTGCTTTATTTCCATCCCGAAGGTTTTTTTTCTGCTCTGCAGTGAGATTTGCTTTTCTTAAATTGGCTTTTTCAGCTTGAACAACTTTTACTGCGTTTTTCAAATCGTCTTTAAAGGTTGTTGTGAAATAACTATTAAATTCATTATGATTTAAGGCAGCTGCCAGCTCCTGCAGTTTTGCATAATCTGCATCCAAAGGAGCTTTATAGGAAGAGATACTGCTATTTGCCACTGAAAGCAAGTCAAGTTGAGTCTTGACCAGTTCTACTCTGCAATTCATGTGTTGTAACCGGGCATTAAAGTCATTCCTTTTACTCTCATTAATGAGATGATAATCGGCAAAAACTCCTGCTGACAAGAAAAGAGTAAACACTACAAGACTTCCAAGCATCACTAAAGTTGTATTTCGCATATGACCTCTCTATTCTAACCCTATGAAAAAGGGCTATTTAAAGTTTATTGTCTATACTCGCGATTATTCATAAGGAGTAAACATTCAATACAGAAAGATTGTGCGGTACACTGGACCCATCGAGAATCGGACTCGAGCCTCATCGCTGCCAGCGATGCATTCTACCACTGAACCATGGGCCCATAGTTCCCTCAAGAAAAACCTTTTTTTAAATCTACTCCTCAACGATCTTTCTTCACCACAAAATAATAAATGATTGCCCCTAAAAATTGCAGGAAAATCAACACTAAAATCCAGACAATCTTATCATTTTCATTCTTAAACTTCCTTTTCACGCAATCAATAATCATCAAAATCCAAAATACAAAAAGAAAGACAGCAAGCCCTGCAATAAAGAGCATTCCCAATACAAAAAGGAGCACCATTGCGGCCCCTGCGCCTGCCAAAGAGCCAAAGAGAAGAAACGGATTCATATTATTTCACCAACATGTTAAAATCTTCATTATTTATTAATTTATCTACCATCTCATTCAATTCACTGATTTTTACCCTGATCTGCTTCAAGCTGTCTCTGTCGCGAATGGTAACATCCTTATCCTTCACGCTTTGGCTATCAACGGTAATGCAATATTTTACGCCGATTTCATCCATTCTGCGATATCTCCGTCCAATACTTCCTGAATCATCATAAAAAACTTGGAAATCCTTCCGCAAATTTCCCGCAATGCCCTGTGCCAAAGCGTCCATGCCATCTTTATTCACCAATGGGAAAATAGCAACATGAAACGGACTTAATGATGCTGGGAACCTAAAGACAGATCTTTCCTCTTCCTCTCCTCCAGAACTTTTCGCAGTGTCTTTAGCATAAAACAGATCGAGCAAAGTCCAAATATTCCTATCAACTCCAAAACTTAACTCAAGCACGTGCGGTAAAACCTTCTTCCCATCATAATGCACTTCTAATCTTTCCCTAGAGGTTTTTTGATGCCCTGTAAGATCGTGATCTCCCCGATAATGAATCCCTCCAACTTCCTTAAAACCACCCAGTGTTTCTAAATCAATTTCTATATCAAAATGAATCTTATTGTAGAATGCCCTCTCATTCTCCCCTAGTTCGCGCAATCTCAACTTCGCTCTAGGAATTCCCATGACCTCCAGATAAAACTGCTGTACTTTTGCCAAGTAATAAAGGTAAAATTTTCCGATTTTCATCTTCTTGTTCGCATCATCTAAAGATATCTCTTGAATTTTATCACTTTCTTCCTTTTTCATCAAGAGTTTATAACTCTTTATTGTATTCCAGGCATTTTCCTCGACCACATCAATTTTCGAAGGATCGAAAAAGATCTGCAGTTCTGCCTGTGTGAATTCTCGCAGTCTGAAAAATAATTGACGAGGAGAGATTTCGTTTCTGTAAGCCTTATCAATAATTGCGAGACCTAACGGGAGTTTCCCGCGCGTTGCCTGGAACATATTTTTGAAAGAAATAAATGCACCTTGTGCTGTTTCTGGAGAAAGATATCCTTTTTCTCCTGCAAAACCGATGGGGACCGAGAACATCATATTAAACATCTTTCCTTCAGCCAATTCTCCACCACATTTAGGGCACTTCAGTTTGTTCTTTATCAATTCCTTGTTCATCTCTTCTAAGGAGAGGCCTTCTGTTTTCAGGCTTTTGTCCTCTAAAAGATGGTCTACGCGAAATCGGGAACGGCATTTCCTGCATTCACTCATAGGGTCGTTGAAATGCTCGATATGACCTGATGCCCTAAAAACTTCTTCTGGGAGAATATTATTGCTTTGGATTTCATAGAAATTTTCCTCTGACAGAAAATATTTTTTCCAGAGGCTTTCCCAATTATTTTTCAATAATTTTCCGATGTTTCCATAGGTGAAGAAACCTGCCTTGCCTCCGTAGATTTCTGCTGTCGGGAAGAAGATGCCTCTTTTGCCTGCAATAGTGGTGATTTCATCGACTTTGCTTATTTTATTGCCCATAAACTCTATACCTCGGTAATTGATAAGGGAAATGGTTAGTTAACTTATTTGCCATAGCCCTGGATAGAAAGACTTTATTTAAATGTTGTGAAGATCGGTATAATCCTGAAGTGATGTGATAAAGCTCCATAGAGTTATTCATACCTACCTCTAAAGATCTTTCAGGATCGCCTTAAGATGAGTGCCTAAATATCATGCAGATTTTTTTATGATATATTTCATTCTCGCTTTTTTTTTTGAGGCAGTTGCATGTAAGTATGAATAAACTGGTTGATGGTTCCGTCACCACCACCAAGAATAAAATCGCGATGCCCTTCTTGAACTAATTTGTTCACAAGATCTTGGTCTTCTTCTTTCTTCAGATGATATTGTATTTTTCTTTTTTCAAGATAGTCTTTTATCTTTCTAAAACCATGAGCACGGGTATTGAGAATCATAAAAATTTGCAAAATCTCCGACTCCGCTATAAACCTCAGAATTCCGAAAAAGAATTCTGATGGTGCTCAAAAACCAATGGTTTTTGACATGGCGAAGTCTGTTCGGAGATTTTTCCCACAGCAAATTTTTAGGCTCACAAAAAGCGACTCCATTCATCCCCACTTTTAAAAATGGAGTCTTCTGGCTTTTTTTGATAATGGTGTCCATTCCTATTTTACCCTCAAGGAGTATTTATGGTTTTCTCCCAGGAGACTATTTTGCAAATTTTTACGATCTTCGCAGATACGAAAATTATTGCTCAAAGAGAATAGCTCGTTAAAAAGAAGCGATGGATAACACTCCCCTTATCTTCTGGGAGAGTTCACTTAAGAGGGGTGGATATTCATTCTTCGTTACGTTAGAGCTGAAATTTCTGTTTCGAGATACTCAAAGATACTGAATTTTCTTAGAGGATATTCATACCTCGGGCAATTGAAAGGGCGCTAAAGCGCGGGGAGGGAATTGAACCCCCACAAATCCGCTCGCTGCATTTTCTCCATTGAAGGATATTTTAGCGGTTTGGAACATCAAACCTTACCGCTCTGCAGGCGGACGCCGTACCATTGAGCCACCCGCGCATCTTTTGAGGACAGGAAAAGAGTTTTTAAATATATATTCCGTGCCCGAATATGGATCTTTTTTCATTACCTGCTCTTGCAATTTATGCATTCTTTCTAGGAGTGACGATGAAGATTGCAGACTTACTTGACGAGCATGGCCTTAAATGGTTTCCCGGAGACAAGCTTCTTTTCGGCTTTTTGTGGGGATTTTTCGGAGTTCTTCTTGTTTTGAGCAGAATTGATATTGCGAATATCCTCCTTGCGCGCATTTTAGCATATATCCCGAGGAAACGATTAGATTATTTCAATCACGTTCTTGCTGCTGTGATGATTTTTATTGCTTTTGCATGGAAATTCCCATTTAACCAGCTTATCTTCCTTTCCTTCTTTTTTACTTTCCTTGTTTTCGGATTTCTAAGAGATTATTATGGCAACCATCGCGGGAAAAAAGATTTTCTTTATGCAGTTAACGAGCCAGGACTTTATTATCTTGTTGCGACACTTATTTATGGCATCGTTGTTCGCGACTATGCTGCTTTTCTTGTTTTTACCGTGATGCAGCTCTCATATAATGCAGTGAAATATGGATTTTATTATGCTGGGTGGAGCAGAGAGATTTAATGGAGATGGAATAATTCTCTTATTTCCTGCTCTACTCGCTTCACATGTCCTAGTTTCCTTGGGTTCTCTATCAGATCTTTACTCAAGAGGTATCCATAGTATCGAGTACCTCTTGGATTTTTAGCAGCATCTTCTTTAGGAAATCGCAAGAAATCCAATAAAATGATGCCGTCAATAATAACAACTCTTCTTCCCCCGACGAGACAGGGCTCAGCGGCAATGATTTTCCCTTTCACTCCATGGGCATAATCTTTTCTACAGATATAGGTAATCTTCTTGAAATTTTCAGGAGACAAATACGTTTCATAGAGGGAGTAGTCATCGTCGCTCCCAAATACAATAATCGCATACTGTTTCATATAGTGCCGAATTAAAAATAACGGCAGTTGAAAACCGTAGCTAAAAGAGAGCTCGAGATAATTATTTAAAAAAAGAGCAGGAAAATTTTTGAGATAAATTTTCTCTAAATAGGTTATGATTTCTTTGATTGCTGTCTCTTTGAGATTGTAGAGAAATGTTGGGGGAAGAGGCACATAGCTTGAGAACTCTCGTTCCTTCTTCACATCCCTCACTTTGGCAACAGCTCCAAGATCATAGAGAGACTTGAGAAGCCTGTACGATTTACTGTGGCTGTAGTCATGAATCTCTTTCCTATTTAGAAGAGCAAAATAAAATTTCCCTTCATCATAGCCAAGAAATTCGCACAACTTCTGCACTGCAGCCATCTGTAGGAGGTCTTTCATGAATGAAAGGATGAAATAAAGTTTATAAGACTTTCTTACTCAGAACAAAATTATCTTATTAGCGGGACAGTCTCATTTTTGACAGAATGATTAAAATATCCAAGAAATAAATTCAAATTAACCTTAGTCTCTATTTAGAGAAATGAAAAATGACAGAAGATAAAAAATATGAAACAGAAAGGAAACTTGAGCAGGTCTTAAGCGACATGAAACCTCTTCTTAATGGCAGAGATATGTCTAGAGATTACGAACACCAAGGCGATTTAGCATATCGGCCATCTGAACTCAGCTCGGTTCCTTCATACACTGATTTGATGAGCCCCTAGCAAGGAATACCGCCTTTCTTAAAGAAACAAAATGGAACTAGACGTCTCTCTTGTAACTCGTGTAACAGAAAAATGCAACGCTAAGTGCACCTACTGCTATATGTCAGAAAAGCAAGATAAGGACCTTGAGTCAGATTCTGCAGAAAAGCTTATTGCAGCATTCCTTGGATATAATAAAAAGTATGCGCACTTCACTTGGATTGGCGGAGAACCTCTCATAAGGCCAGATTCATTTTTCAAGGAGCTTGTTGAATTTTCTAAGAAACACAATAAAAAAGATCTCGATGTTTCACACTCAATTCAAACCAACGGAATTGGCCTTACTCCTGAAAGGAGGGAATATTTGAAAAGCCTTGGTTTTAAGATTGGAGTGAGTTATGACGGAACTCTTGCAATACAGAATGAACTACGCCAGACAAAAAATGGAAAGTTCATCGGACTGCGAGTCTTAGAGAATCTCCAATCCTCAAAAAAAACTCTACCGACTATTTCAGTGATTACTCGCCTTTCCTTAGGAAAGGAGAAAGAGATTTATAGTGGCTTAAAAGAAATAACTTCTGCAGCTTCGCTAAATTTTTATGCACCAACAGGAGAAGGCCTCTTACAAAAGGATAGGTTATTGCCTTCAAAAGAGGAGGCTTCTTCTCTCATGACTAGTTTCTATACACTGTGGCGAGATGATGACTCTCTGTTCCTTCTCTATCCTTACAAGAATATGGCCCGCTCATTTTTTACAGGAATGTCTAGGGCCTGCGAGTTCTCCGCAATTTCGTGTTTTCAGATTGTAGGTGCAGATACTGAAGGAAATATTTACACTTGCTCTCGGTCTGCACACATTCCAGAAACAAGACTCGGCAACATTCATAAAGAATCCATCGAAGAAATTCTCGAAAATGGAGCTCGCGGCAGAATTCTTGACCGTTATTTACATCTCAAGTCAGAGGGATGCAAATGGTTTACTCTCTGTTGCGGCGGCTGCCCTGTAGAGGCATTATCCCATACAGGAAATTTCATGAATAAAACCTACTACTGCTGTGAAGCTAAGGGAGCAGTTTTCGAAGCTATAGAAAAAGATCTTAATGATGAGAAATTTAGAAATCGCCTTGCAAGAAAAGCTGGGGTTGCGTGAATATCAGCTAAAAAAATTGAAGGTTACTTCTAAAAATGAAAATTATCTTATTCTTATACAAGGAGAGCCATGCTTTGTATTGAAGATTCATCCAAAGCACCTTGCACGAGAGAAAAAGGTTTTAGAATTCTTTCGCGAAAATAAGCTTCTGACGACACTTAAACCAGCCTACTTTGGTGAAGACTTCATGATCACCCAATATGAATCTGAACTGAAAGATATCCCAGCTTTTGAAGCCATAGATGAAATCGTTGAATTTCATACGAGATCACTCCATCATGGCGATTTTACTCAATTTGCGACTGATAAAGAATTCTTCAATGAAAAAAGAAATTGCTGTGCATCAAGAATTCTAAGGCATCCAGATCTTGTTGAAAATCTCTGGAAAGATAAAGATACACTCCTTACTCTTATAGATAAAACTCCGCCAGAGTCCTATCAAAAAATGCCCAAGATTATTGTACATGGCGACCTCTTCCGTAAGAATATTTTAAAAAGAAAAGATAGAGAGGTAATCTTTATAGACTATGAAATCGCTTTTTACGATGTCCCTACCTGGGACCTTGCAAGAGCAATACTTGATACGCCACTTGAGAATACAGATTATTTTGTTGCTGAGTATGTCACAAGGATGAAGGATTCTCCGCTTCTTGAGAACCATACATCAAGCGAGATCATAAGAGCAGTTTGGATGGATTGTTTTTATAGGATCATCAATGACAGTATCGGGATGCAACAACATGAATCTTTTAGGGGACGCGCAGGAAAATATTTGGAGGTGTTCAGGAGTTACTTAGGAAAGATAATCAAGAATCTGACGTAAAGAGATGATCAAAAATCCTCAATCTCAACTTTCTCCAGAACCTTTTCAATCAACCCTTCCACATTTATCCCATCCAGGGACTTTTCAATCTTTTCTCTTGTTGCTCTTAATTCAGGATGCTCTGCAACAAAAAAACTGCAGCAGTCTCCATAGGGCAAAATAGAGATTTCATATGTGCCTATTTCTTTCGCGATGTTAATGATTTCTTCTTTCGATAAGCCGATTACAGGAGAGAGCATCAGTTTCCCTGCAAAACTGTAGAGCGCTTCTAAATTCTCCAAGGTTTGCGAGGCGACTTGAGACAGATTATCTCCTGTTATGAGGGCTCTTACATTCTCTTTTTCTGCAATTTTCTCTGCAATCTTAAGCATAAAATAGCGATAGATCAGCATGCGCATCTCACTCGGGCATTTTTCAATGATCTCTCGCTGAAGATCTCCGAACGGAACAATATACAGAGTTGTGGTGTTTTGGTATTCGTTCAATTTTTTGGAGAGCTGCTGAATTTTATCCTTAACGCCTTCTTTCGCTAAAGTTTCGTTCTGAAAATGGACCACGCTCACTTCGCAACCTCTCTTCATCATGAGGAAAGAAGCGACAGGAGAATCAATGCCTCCTGAAACAAGAGCAATGGCTTTTCCTGCGCAACCGACGGGGAGTCCGCCAAGTCCCTGGACTCTGTTGAGGCTGAGATAGCTATTTTTATTGCAGACCTCGACATACAGCGTTCTTTCAGGTTGTTTAAGCTTTACCTTTTTGCCTAACTGCTTTACCAAATATTCCCCCACTTGCTCGTTTATTTCTTTTGAAGTAAGGTGGAAATCTTTTTTATGCCTTGCGGTTTCTACCTTGAAGGTTTCAAACTCCTGCTCTTTCAAAATAATAAGGGCTTTTTCTTTTATTTTTCCTATATCAAGCTCTTCTTGATCAGCGATGAGGAAATTTGCTATTCCCGGGATTTTTACAAGCTTCTTTTTTATCTCTTCTTCACTTGCATCAATCCCTAGGATGAACTGGCCGTAATCTCTTAAGACTTCTTTCACTTTAATCTTTTTCTGAATATTCTGGATGAGTTTTCTCTCGAAGAATTCTCTATTCTTGCCTTTGGTTCCAATTTCAGAGTAATGTATTACTATATATTTCATTTTAAAGGAAGTTAAACTTCAAGGAACCTTCGTACCTTAAGTAATGTATGGCAGTATATTCTATCTTCAGAATGATGAAATGAGAATTATAAAGCTATCTTCATGTATCATTTTCACCAGAAACGACCCAGCTACTCCAAGGAAAGACAATCTTTCCTTTCTTTTCAAAAGATCTTGCTTTCACGAGCATGGCCTGCTTTACTTTTTCTCTTGTTAGAGCATCGACCTTTGAGAGTGCTACAGCAACAGGAGCAATAACATCCATGGTGTATTCCCAATACTGTTCAGCTGAATCAAACAAGAGTTCTCCTTTCACTTCGATTTCTCGAATATTTCTAAGACCGGCTCCTTGGAAAAGCTTTGCTAATGATCCTGGTTGAGCATGCCTAAAAATTCCAGGAGCATTTGGTTCTGGCGGAGAGAGTTGAAGTATCTCTTGAACTGTTCTTCCAGAGGTTGTTGCCCATGGATTTTTCTCAGGCTGACTCCATGCAGAACATGCTATTCGCCCGCTATGCTTGAGTACACGAACCATTTCTTTGATATCTGCTTGAGGATCAGCGAAATACATCACTCCAAATCTGCACAGAATAACTGAGAATGTATTATCCTGGAAGGGGAGATGAGACGCATCATTCACCTGAGCATGATAATTTGAAATACCTCTTTTCTTTGCATTTTCTTGCGCAAGAGAGATCATAGCCTCTGCAACATCAGTGCCAATCACCTTACCCTTCTTCACTTGAGTTGCTGCAGTTAAACCAGGCTCTCCTGTTCCTGTAGCAATATCTAAAACAATATCATCTTCTCTTAATTGAACTGTTTCAATTAATTTCTTTCCTATCGGTTGCAGCCATCTCATCACAAAGCTATCCCACTTCCTCCAACCAGGAGAAAACGTATTCCATAATTCTCGTTGTTTTTGAATAAGCTCTTCTTGACCCATTGTTTTTCTAGTGCTTTCTTATTTATTAAACTTTCTCAATACGCCCCCGACAGGATTTGAACCTGTGACCTACTGCTCGCTTCCGTTGTTCAGGAGGTGAAGCGTTAGGAACCTTGGTTCCTACGCTAGAAGGCAGCCGCTCTATCCAGGCTGAGCTACAGGGGCATACCTAAAAAACAAAAATATGATTTATATATCTTGCCGTCATCGCCTTGCCTGAGAAGATAGACAACTATTTTAATTTGACCTTCACAACCCCTCTTCTCTGGGTTTTTTCATGCCCATGAGCAGTGCGATGCTTGAGGACAATTCTTCTTATGACTAAAATAGAGAAAATGACAAAAGAGCCAACGAGAATGGCGGCTATGGCTGCTGTTCCCGAGTTTTCTCCGAAGATGATTCCCCCCAGAGCTGTGCCTGCTTTAGGAATGAGCACTGATTCTTCTATTGAGAAAGATGCGATATCCGATGTTCCTACAATATGGAGGAGATATTCTCCTGGAGGGAGGCCCCGCACGTTGAGAATCACCTTTCTTGTTACTGGATTGCCCTTCTCGAGCTCAATGTAATCGTCGCCTTCACTGATATTGATTTTTCCCTGACTGCTTAGCCAATAATTCACTGTTACTTTCTGGAGTTCAGGAGTGCTGCTCGATACTTTGTAAGTAATTTCAAGGTTATTTCCTGACTTATTGACCCCTAAGAGTTGAATAATGAGATCACTCTTGAGGATCGTGACTTTAAAGGAAGTAGTTTCTTCTTCCTCCAGGCATTTTACTTTAAGGCCGAGGCCATAGTCTTTAGGATCTGCATCTGGCGGTACTTTGAGAGTAAAAAGATATTCGACAATTTCTCCCTTGCTGAGGTCTTCTTCTTTTGTCAAGGAGGTAATCCATGAAGCAAATTCTCCATCTCCTGAAAATTTACAGTTGTTGAGAATGCTTCTATTACCTTCATAGGTTACTGTGGCGCTCAAGCTTTTGCTTTCTCCTGCCTTCATAACGACGTCTCCAAGGTCTTCGATGATGATGTCTTTCTTTTCAGAAGTTGTTTTTTTGGTTTTATTCCCTGCTCCGCCCCCGCCGCCTCCTGCTCCGCCCCCGCCTGCTGCAGCAGCACTCCCTTCGGATGAGCAACTTGGTGCAGAAGCATTTACTGTAAAATTTTTGGAGGAGAAATTAAAGTTTCCCGCTAAGTCATAGACACTCACCCAAACTGTGTAATTTCCATTGCTGCTTACGTTAAAGGTTGTGCTGATGCAGCTGCCCAGATTCGTCGTTGAGATTATTTCGCTTCCCGATAAGGTAATGTTATAAGCGCAATAGTCAATGTTCGTGTCATTCACAGAATATGCTAAAGAGATTCCTGTAAGAGAGCAGAGGGTTGAAGAGCCTGGGCTGGTGATGTTGGTGACGGTTGGGTTTATAGTGTCTACTGTTAGAAGGTAGGCCTCAGAGGTATTCGAGAGCGTGCTGCTCGGAACAGTACTGTCATTTGCAACTCCATACAGATAATGCTTCCCTTCTGCTAAATTTGTTGCATTAAATGTGGTGAAGTTCGTTGAAGTGTTGATGCTAAAGTAGAGCTTGGCTGTAGAGGGGTTTGTGCTGGTGGTGTTGTAGATGAAGAAACTGACATTGTCGCTGTCAGGATCATAAGCATCGACTCGGAGAGAAATATTTATTACGGGAATAAATGTATTATTTGAGATATTCAGATAAGGTTTCTCTGGAGGCCGATTTGTTACTGTGAAGCTATTGATAGAGGTTGCATTCCTGTTCCCCGCAGTATCGTTGATATACCATATCCATGAAACGTTTTCCCGATTGTCCACTCCCTGGCCTTGCTGAAGCGTGTAAAGATATCTCCTATTTCCATTACTTCCTTCGCTATACTCGCTCACTGTCCTGTTTTCATAGTTTGCAGTGAGATTGATTTCGATTACTACGGATTGCACATTGGTTTCTGTGATATTGGCATAGAAAGTTACTGATCCGGTATTATAGGCAACACTGTTGTTCTGCTGGCTTGATTCAAATCGGTTTCCGAAGATGAGTGGATTTGTTGCGTCAATAGTTATTGTGCTGTTTCCTGTGATGAAGAAGTTTCCTGCGATGTCTACAGCACGGTAGAACCATTTGAAGATGCCGTCGTAGAGGAAGGTGTAGACAATTCCCAGAAGCTTCTGTGTTCCTGATACGCCTATTGTTGTTTGGTTGACTTCTGCATCAGAGGAGTTGTAAACGTAGAGGGTTGCATTCTTTAAGCCGATGTTGTCAGAGAGATTGACGGTGAGGTTTTGTGTTGCGTTATTGCTGATAGAATTATTTGCAGGGCTTATCAATGTTGCATTAGGGTTGGTTGTGTCAAGAGTGATTCTCCGGGTACTTGTTGTGTTCTGATTATTAATAGTGTCAGTGACAGTGACATTGTAAGTATAAGTGTCGTCGGCGAGGGCAGTGAAGTTTGCAAAGAAGGTCTGGCTGGTGTAGGTGACGATATCAATCAATGAAGTTGAGCTGTACATCTTAAATGAGATGTTGGCAAAATTACTCTCTGTTACTGTAACGTTGACAAAGATCCAGTTTCTGGAGAGGTTTGTACCATCTGCTTCTGTTTGGCTTCCATAGCTCACAAGAGGATTTACTGAATCTACAAAGAATGTTACGCTTGTTGAATTCTGGCTTCCTGCTGTATCGTTGACATATGCCCTTGCTGTATGGCTTCCCTGGGAAACATTTATTGTTGTATTTTGGCCGCAAGTAATTGTTGTGTTCGATCCTCCGTCCAGAGCATACCAGCACGCCTGCAGGTTTGTTTCAGAGAGAGTATAATTAAGGCGGAGAGAGATATTTGTTGTGTATGTGGTGTTCTGAGGCTCGACTAAGGTGATGCCTGGAGTAGTGATGTCAATACGCACGATTCTCGTCGCTGTCGTGTTTTTTGTATTTGCAGAGTCTATAACTGAAACGTTAAATGTATACGTTCCTTCTGCCAGCCCTGTCCAGTTGATGCTTCGCACTGCAGTAGTGAAAGTTGTTTCATTGTAACTGCTTGTTGAGTTATACAGGGTGAAGGTAATGTTAGCTTCATTGGCTTCTGCTACGCTTACGTTGACAAAGATCCAGCTTCTGGAGAGGTTTGTACCGTCGGTGTCTGTACTGCTGGTGTAGTTGATTTGAGGAGCTATTGTGTCGATGGTTATTGTGCTGTTTCCTGTGATGAAGAAGTTTCCTGCGATGTCTACAGCACGGTAGAACCATTTGAAGATGCCGTCGTAGAGGAAGGTGTAGACAATTCCCAGAAGCTTCTGTGTTCCTGATACGCCTATTGTTGTTTGGTTGATCTCTGCATCAGTGGAGTTATAGACGTAGAGGGTTGCATTCCTCAAGCCGATGTTGTCGGAGAGATTGACGGTAAGGTTCTGGGTTGCATTGCTTACGAAACTTCCATTTACTGGGCTGATTAATGTAGCGTTAGGATTGGTTGTGTCCAGGGTGATGGTTCTTGTGGCTGTTGTATTCTTGTTGCTCGCATAATCCACGACTGAAACATTCAAGGTATAACTGCCATCTGCTAATCCTGTCCAGTTGATGCTTCGCACTGCAGTCGTGAAGGTTGTTTCATTGTAACTGCTTGTTGAGTTGTATAAAGTGAAGGTAATGTTAGCTTCATTGGCTTCTGCTACGCTGACATTGACAAAGATCCAGTTTCTGGAGAGGTTTGTACCGTCGGTGTCTGTGCTGCTGGTGTAGTTGATTTGAGGCAGGGAGGTGTCAAACTTTATTGTGAAGTTGCCCTGTGCAAATGCGATGTTGTTGGAGGTGTCATTGCATTCTACATTCCAGAGATAATTCCCGTTCGCATAGGCGGTGAGGTTTGCAGTGAAGAAATTACTTGTTGCATTTGCAAGGCTTGTATTTGTCTGATTGATAGAGAAAGATCCTGTCCAGTTCCCATAGAGGCGGCACATGCTGATGCCTTGCGCATCTGTTGGAGTGTAGTTAAAGTAGATATTTAACGTTGAGTTTAGCCATTGATTATCCTGGGGGGAGGTAAGCTGCACAGAAGGAGCTGTGGTGCTTGTTGAAAACGCTACTGAACTTGAATTCAGGTTTCCCAGAGTATCGTTTGCGTAGACCCTCATGGTGTGGCTTCCTTCAGAGACGTTGAATGTTGCATTGGTTCCACACACGAGAGTTATATTCGTTCCCCCATCAAGGCCATACCAGCAGGAGTTCAGGCCAGCAACTGCATCTGATACGCTGTAGTTGAGAGCAAGGCTCATATTGGTGACGTAGGTTTGCGCCTTGGGCTCTACAATTACGACGCTCGGCCCTTCAGTGTCTAATCCAATGGTTCTTGTTGGGGCACTGGTCCGAGTATTTGCGCCGTCAGTGACCGTTACGTTGTAGCGGTAAGTTCCATTTGTCAATCCTGTGAAGTTGATGAAGAAGATTTGCGTTGCATACGTTGTTGTATTTATTACTGAATTGCCGCTATTGAAAAGTTTGAAAGTAATGTTGGCAAAGTTGGTTTCATTGACAGTTACGTTGGCAAAGATCGAGTTTCTTGTGAAGTTGGTGCCATCATTATCAGTTCCAACGCCATAGCCAACTTGAGGAGCGGTCGTATCTACTCTCACTATTCTTGTTGCAGTCGTATTCCTGTTATTTGCTGTGTCGGTTACTGTCACGTTAAATTTGTAGAGTTCGTCATTAAGATTGGTGAAATTGATGAAGAATGTCTGCGCAGTGTATGTCGTGACATTGACTTGGGAAGTGCTGTTGAATATCTTGAAGGTGATGTTGATGAAATTTGCTTCTGTTACTGTAACATTGATGAATGTCCAGTTTCTGGAATAGTTTCTTCCGTCAGTGTCTGCATTGCCTGCATAACTTACTTGAGGATTGATGCTATCTGTGAAGAATGTTACGGTAGAGGTTCCATTAAGATTCCCGAAGGTGTCATTGGCGTAGACTTTTACTGAATGAGATCCTTGGGAGATGTTCAGTGTTGTATTAAGGCCGCAGGCGATGGTATTGTTTGTGCCTCCATCCAAACTCCAGAAGCAGAGCTGGAGGTTGGTGTCTCCGACAGTGTAATTCAATGACAGAGAAGAGTTGGAATTATAGGTAAGGTTCAGCGGCTGGGTGATATTGACGCTTGGTTTCAGTGTGTCGACGCTAAAGGCCTTTGTTTCAGAGGAATTGATATTGTTTGAGGTGTCGTTGCAGTAGAACCTTGTGGTGTAAGAGCCATCTGCAATTGAGGAATTGGTGTGATTGAAATCCCGGTTTCCGTTATTTTGCATGGTTACATTATTTACTCCACTGTCCAAAGTGTATCTGCAGGTTCCGTTTTCATTCAAGGTGGCATTGAAATCTACTGAAGATGCTGAAGAATTTCCTGCTGGCTTGTTGATGGTTACTAGTGGAGGAACAAGGTCTACTGTGGCATTCATAGTCAGATTGAATTCATAAATGCCTGACGAATTCATGTTCAAGCTGTCAGATGCGTTCACTCTCCAGTATTTTCTTCCTAATGAAATATTGTAGAAGGAAGCGGCCTCTGCAGCTGTCATGCTTTTATTAAAGAAAGCAATTTCATCTACCTGGCCATTAAAGACTCCAGAAGTTGCGTTCAGTGAGTTGTGAGCAACGCCTATGCCTATTCTATGAATTGTTGAGATTGTAACGTTGGGTGCGCTGTTTATTTTTCCATCTTGCACTCCATTAATGTAGACTACGTTGCTGGTGGCATTCTTCACAACTGTAAAAAAATACCATTGATTCAGGTTGAGAGGGGTTCCGCATACAGGATGATTGGCTGAAGCAGTGTCCTCGTAGTCGTTGCAGAGGGAATTTGAGGCATTTAATCCGATGAAAAAGTACACGTTCTGAGTTGGTGTCTCTGCTTCTCCTATTCCTTTATTGACTAAGGGATAGACGCTAATGCCACTACCGCCTGAAGAAACTGTTGTGCCTGCAGAGCTCATATTCAACCACCCCATAACTGTATACTCAAGAGAGGCTGACAGCTCTTCTGAATCATGCATATAAACGCTCTTGCTTGATCCCAGCTCAAGAGCTCCTGCAAAAATTCCCTGTTCAACAAAAGTTGGGCATCCTGTTGCGCAGTATCCTGTATCCTCGGTAATATCCCATTTTGAGGAGTCATTGAATATGGAGGCGTTTTCTCCTCTTTCTGTTAAGTTGTCAAAATGATAGAGGGCAACGAGGCCGCTTGCCAGAGGGTTTACTGTAGGAAAGCTCCAGTTGTAGGTGTATGTTCCGTTTGCAAGATTTTTTCTATGATAGATGAGATAGTCGTACAGGCTGGCAGAATCATTTGATGCCCAGAGCCAGATCTCATTGTTGTTCCCAGCATCCTGCACGCTCCAGTTAAAGATTGTGAAATTTGTTGTTACGTTGCTGTTATTTGCAGGGGCATTGATCGTAATAGTGGGGAACTTAGTATCGATGGTAAAACCTCGTGTTGTAGAGGAGTTGAGGTTGTTCGAGCTGTCATTGCAGTAGAACCTTGCTGTGTAAGAGCCATCTGCAATGCTGTTGTTGGTTGCGTTAAAATCAAAGCCGCCATTGCTCTGCATTGTGTAGTTTGTGGTTCCTGAATTCAGGGTATATCTGCACGTTCCATTCTCATTCAAGGTGGCATTGAAATCTATTGAAGAAGTTGAGGAATTTCCTGCTGGCTTGTTGATGGTTACTACAGGAGGCGTTGTGTCAGCAATAATTAATGTTCTTGTGTCTGTAATGTTCTGGTTGTTTCCTGTATCAGTGGCTGCTGCGAAGTAGGTGTAGGTTCCCCGGCTAAGGTTTGATTGATTCGTGATGAATGACCAGGAATTTATCCCGTATTTGTAGAGATTGGAGTAGGAGTGCTGCAGAATGCTTCCATTTGATAAACTAGAGGCATACATTCTAACTTCATCGATCAATCCAACCCATGCACGATTTCCTTCAAGATTATTTCCGATATAGGGTGTAGGAGTATTAGACGCTTTTGGACCGGTTGAGGCTGTAGAATTAGAAAAAATACCATTCATAGCAATGCCAATTGAAGTTGAATTCCTAAAGCAAGCAACGTGTGTCCATATATTATTGGAGAGCGTTGCTGATGAAAATACTGTCTTATAACTTGGCCCACTTTCCGCAAAAGTACATTTTATTTTATCTGTTGCAGTATCATAAGAGAACTCTAAATGAACAAGTCCTGTCTCTTCTATGCTTAAAATTTTCGCATCATACGTGGGGTTAGCGGTTTGATAAATCCATGCCATATAAGCAAAGTTGGTATCTGTAATAGTCCTAGCGATGCTAATAACATCTGTTGATCCAGAGCTAAATTGATATGCTCCGCCATATTTTCCTGAAGAATTAAAGACAGCTCCAGTGATCGTGCCGTTTTTTGGGCTGTTGCCAACATCAACCGCAAGGCTGCCACCCTCCCCAAGAGCGGATATATTATCAAAATTAAATAAAGAGGTGAGACTGCTATTAAAAAAAGAATAATTCGTTCCATTCCAATTCCAGATAAATTCCTTGAGGTCATGCTCTCCCATGCTGACATTGATTTGAAATGTGGTGTTTTCTGTGCTTGTTCCGTTGGCAGGGGTTGGGCTTACAAAAGAGATGTTGGGAATGATGGTGTCAGAGGAGAAGGTAAACAGGAGGTTTTGGCTGGTGGAGACATTGACAGACTGGGTGAGGTTCTGGCTCGGGCGGGAGGCATTGATTGAGTAATTGTTTTGGTATCCGCCATTTGAAGCATTTATCCAACGCTCCAAAACAATCTGTCGGGGGATTCTTCCTGTGGTGTTGGTTAGTTTTGAGAAGGTGATGGCTCCAGAAGTGTTTCTGGCTGTGATGTTTGCGTTTGATGCAGCTGTGCCGTTGGTGTAGTTTGCGATGGCTTCGAGGTAATTGTGGATGTTGAGGATGGCGATGGAACCTGAAATAAATCCTATACGATTATTTACAAGAGTGACATTGGTGAAGTTCACGGCGCTAACCCCATTAACAATAGATAATTCTGTGTCATTTGCAAATGAGCTGTTAATTTGTGAATCAAAAAACAAATTTCCTGCAGAACCACTAGCAATATCTCCATCTGAAATGAAAATGCCCGGAGATTTCTCTTTGGAAGTTGTAATGAAAATATTTCTGAAAGTGCTATTTGACGTTGTGTCTAAACAAATACCATAATTCTTAAGTGAGGTGATGTTCTCACGAATGAGGATAGTTTCGTTATTTATTGAAAGAAAGGAACTGGTGATAAGACATATTCCATCTCCCCCACCATGAGCAGTAATAGTATTTTTATTTGTGGTTAAGTTAGAGAAATCAGTGATTTTCATTCCTCTTCCGGATCCATTAATAGTAAGGTTATTAAAACTAAGAGTTATGTTAGAGCCACTACTTAGAGAAATAGCATCCGATCCTGGCCCAGAAGTATTAATAGTATTATTCGTTATTATTCCATGAGAACCACTGACAGAAACAATCGCATCCTTGCTGCCGCTGTTATTTCCTTCAACAATAAGAAGATTTTTGACAGTACTTTGGTTTCTCCCCTGAATAAATACCCCATACTTGTTGGCAATTCCGTTTATACCATAAGTAATCTTAAATCCCTGTCCATTTAACGTGACATTATGTGCAGTAATAGTAAAACACGTTTCATTCGAAGATACATTTGAGGCGAGATAATACGTCCTATTGGGCTCATCCAAGGTCCCACAATCTGTGAGATTAACTGGAGAAAGCGTAAACACTGCAAGCTGATTGGTGCTGATATTTAGGCTTCTGTTGATGAAATTGTATCCAAATTTGCTTACATTGAGGGTGTAATTATTCTGATACCCTGTATTCGAGGCATTTCTCCAATATTCGAGGACTGCTTGCCGTTCGATGCTTCCTGTTGCGTTCGTGAGGAGAGAGAATCTCGTGGCATTTGAGATGTTCTGGGCTGTGACATTTGCAAGGGGGATTGCAACTCCTGTGGTGGAATTGACGTAGGCATCGAGGTACCAGTGGATGTTGAGGAGGAAGGTTGTTGTTCCGGAAAATCCAATCTTTTTGTTTACGAGCGTGACATTCGTGAAATTGAGAGTCCCGGAAGTTCCTGTATTAAACTGTGTATCATTCGATGAAGAGTGAGATGCATTGACGATCGTATTATTAAAGAAGTTATTGAGAGACGCTTCACCATTAAAAAAAATTCCTGCAGAATTGTTACTGATGGTTGTAATAACATTATCTAAAAATGTATTATTATGAGTGCCAAAAAGATATATTCCGTGCGCAAATGGAGCGGAAGTAGTGACGGTATTATTGACAACACTATTATTTGATGATTGGATATTAATACCATAAGAATCGTTTCCTAAAATTGTTATCACATTATCGTTAATAAGAGCATTGTCAGTGGAGCTATCTAAAAAGATTCCATGATCAACACGACTCGTAGTATTTGTTGTAATATTATTTTTAAGAATAAAAACACTTGAAACTGCATTACCGAACAATATGATGCCTATAGCGTCCGAGGTGATGATCGTGTTCATACTTATGGTCACGTTAGACTGAGACTGAGATTGATCTTCTAGATACACTCTTACTCCGTGCGAATCGCTCCCATTAGTTCTTATAGTATTATTAAAAATCGTTACATTAATCGAATACTTGAAGGAAACAGCCCATCTACCTCCACCGCTATTATTGCCTTCTTCAATAAAAAGATTATTTATTACTGTCCTATTTGCTACAGTACTTACTCCATATTGATCATCAGTTCCATTTATCCCATACGTAATCTTATACCCTTGTCCATCTAAGGTAATGCCATTAGCAGTAATGGTAAAACACGTCCCATTCGAACTCACATTCTGCGTTAAGGTATAAACTGTATTTGCAGTACTCAACGTCTGGCAAGTGGAAATATTCCCTGCGCTCACAAAAAAAGCCGAATAGAGGAGATAGCCTGCAAAAATAACTGCACCGAAGGCTAATACTGCCAATGCTGATTTCGCCACCTTATTTAAATAACCTTTTTTATTCATGTTCTTTCAAAGTTTCCTCCTCTTTTGATTTTTCGATTTTTTTCCATCTATCCGCATTTATGCTTTTCATTTAACTCCTTTTCTTCGCTTTCACCTTTTTGAGGGTCATATTAATTTTGGTATATTGAAATACTACTTTTAGTATATCCAAATTTATTTATCATTTTATCTCTCTTTATCTCTTTTTAATTTGATTTATGATCAATAATCTCCCAATACCCTCCCTTATCAGGCCCCACTCTTTTGAGAATGCCTTTTTTCTTGAGTTTTGCTATGTTATTCTCAGTTGCGGTAGTACTTATGCCTACCAATCGAGATAATTCAGTCGTGGTGATGTTCGCATTTTCTTTTATTGCAGAGATGATTTTGATCTCATTTTCTCCCAACCTTTCTCCCAACCTTTCTCCCAACCTTTCTCCCAACCTTTCTCCCAACCTTTCTCCCAACCTTTCTCCCAACCTTTCTCCCCCCCGCAAATCTTTTTTCTTAAGCTTAAATCTAGCAATGAAATACCCGTTTGTTTCAATTTCAAAATTAATATTTCCATGTTTTTTGCATTCTTCTTTAATCCTCTTTATTCCTGTCCCCATCTTTTCAACAAAATGGATTCTATGAAAGAGGTCTGCAATAAGGGGATTTCTTCTCACTGCAAGAGTCCCTAATTTCTCTTTAGTGAGAGGTTTAATTAATCCGCCAATATTCGTAACAGTTAATTTATCATCAAAGATATCTACTTGAACATTAGCTCCTTCTTCTAAATAATCTCTATGCATGACGGCGTTTAATATTGCCTCTCTAACAGCTTCAATAGGATATTCTGGAATTTCTTTTCTTCTTAATTCCTTAATTTCATATTCCAATCTTGTATTTCTTTTAACAAATTCAACAGCTTGTTCGACTTGAGTTACTAAATCCTCTTCAAAATCTTTCCTGTCAATGACGTTAACTTTCTCTATTCCCTTATATCTTGCACAAGTGATATAAGCATTAATGAGATGCTTTTTTGGATGTTGAGTAAAGAATAAGATTCCTGTTTTGTTTAGAAATCCCTCTTTATTTGCAACGCCTAAATTGAACAAAGTATCTTTTGTTGGTTTTTGCTTAATACCTGCTTTGTCTAAATAATCTGATAAAAGCCTAGAATCATATTTGTTAATATCTGTTATGATTTTATCAAACTTTAATTTTCCCTCTTCACTTATAAAATCAATAATCTCATTTCTTCTCATCTTTTGAGAACTAGTGCCTTGTCTTATAAAAAATCCCTGAGAAGATTTGTAAGGTTTATCTTTTCCTTCATCAACATGAATAATCATGATATTTTCATATTTCTCAAGTGAGATTTTTATTTCAGGATCACAATTCCTCGCTAGATCTTGTATTTGAGATTTGAGCCTATTATTTATCTCAATACCCTTAATAGTTCCATCATCCTTAACTCCCAAAATAATTTTTCCACCTTCAGAATTAGCAAGAGCTACTAATTCTTTTGATAAATTTTTAGAATCAAATGCTTCTTTAAACTCAATTTTCAGACCTTCACCTTCCTGCAAAATAAATTTCAGCTCTTTTTCATTCATGTTTATGTTTTACCTCATTTTTTCTATTATTTTCTTTATGCTCTAGAAGATTTTTCATAACCAACTCTATCTTCTTAGAAAGCATAATTGCATTTTCCTCGCAATATTGCTGGAACTCTGAATAAACTCGAGAATCTAGACTAAGCGTAACCTTCTTTTTTTGCATGATTTAGTGAGGTAGTTCAGCCTTTTAAAGCTTTCCTTCTAAATAAGCATTTAGAATACTTTATACTTACATAGAAGTATAGACGTCAACAACAGTATGTACCTTGCAGAAAAACTTTTACAAAATCAATTTTATGAAATTCTCAATTTCTCTAGAAGGTTAAAACAATTATGTCGCACACCCTAAATCATCATAAGTTGGATCAACTCCAGGTTCAGCTAAAGGGAAAGGAGGTGCTTTCTCTCCATAAAAAAGAAACCGCAGTAAATAAATAGGATCAGCAATATCTACCTTTCCATCATCATTTGCATCAGCACTGTCAGAACATCCTAGTTTTGCGCCTCCTCTTAGTAAATATCCCAAAATGAGCGATGTATCAGAAATATCAACTCTTCCATTCTTATTTGCATCTCCTCTTATAAAAAGAGGTGGAGAAAGATCAATCTTAACCCGAGCACTCATTTCATCACGATCTTCCAAAGTAACTGTAAAATCATTAACCCGATCATAATAAACCTCTCTCCAACCAAGAGCTGCATGAAGATTGGTATCGTTCGGAGAAGGATCAACAAGGTGAGAGTCTCCACTATTGATGAGGTAACGGATATGGAACAGGAGACCAGGCTCGTTATATAATCTATAATTTCCAACATCATCAAGTCCTGAAGGATGTCGGTACTCAACATAACACCAGTTATCTTCCTCTGAGAAAGGATGTTTACGTGGAATTTTCAAAAGTTTAACATCTGAATCTTTATTTGCCAAAGGAGAAAGAGTATACAACCTAGGAGAGTTTGCTACCTCAATTTGAGCATCATTAAACCATAAAAGTTTCTCTTTATGAAGTGCATTAAAGTCCATTTCAACAGTGCCCATAGGGTCAAACACATCATCATACTCTATTGAAGTGCAGGTATCAAATTGATCATCAATGCTCTTATCCCCACAATCTAAAGCGTTTGCATGTCTCAGACCTAAATTATGTCCGAGTTCATGAATGAGTACCCTATAATCAAACTTAGAGGTAGGAATATACGCCTCAGAAAACTTTGGTTCTCCTGGCGTAACAATATCAGCCACTCTCCCGATAGTTCCACGAGCCCTATTGCATCCCAGATAGTGGGGAAAGACGTACATTAATCGAGGATATTTTTTTCTTTCATCATCTCCATCTATTCTTGTTAATATTCTCATAGCATCAGTAAGTGAAGAGCAGATAGGATAGCTATTTGACTCTCGAAGATTATAGGTGCCAACTACCTCAAAAGAGAACGTCATCTTACCATAAGAGGCTTGCTCATAAAATGAAGAAACTCTATCAAGAGTATTGTGAAATTCTACCTCATCAATATTCTCTTCATAAGCAGACGAAAAAGGAAAACTGAAAGGACGATCTTCAAAACTTAAAAGAAAAATACCAACTCTTTGCACTCCTTGAGTATCCTCTAAAACAGGAGAGTCTTCTCTTGGATCGACTGATTCTGACGCCTTGCCTCGAAAAGGTAAGAGACTCGCTCCGGCAATGAGAGATCCATACAACAATCGCTTCAATGTTTTCTTCATTTTATACAAACTAATTTCTCAGTGTAGCCTTCCAGTCTATATTTCCATCAATTTCATCAAGGTGAAACGTCGCCGGATTATTATAGTCTGGATGAGATGCAGTAAAGTCATAAGATGAATATTCCACTCCATTTGCATCATGAACAGATCCGAGGAGAGTCTGTTGCTGAATTCTGCCCTCTATGTCGCTATAAACAGAAAAAAGAGGGCTAGGTTCATTAGGATTTTGATAGTGAGCTTGAACATTAACATGCTCTATGGGGTGCTGATCTTTATCTTTTATTTCAGCATTTACATACCAGAAAAAACGAGCCTGTGGCATTTTTTGGGAGTCTGGAAAAGGATCAAATGAAATTTTCTTATTTGCGAGTTCAACATGAGTAAAATCAGAAGTCCCAGAGGAAAATGAACTAAAACGAACATCATTATACCCTGGATCTTGGGCATTAAAGGTAGAATCTGAGAACGTGTTGCTATCGGTGGGAGAAAAGGAAAAATAAACACAATCTGAATTTATCCCACTTGATTGGAAATCATCTTTAAAGAAAGAATTTGAGGTTGACCGAGAAATAACTAAACAATTTCCATTCGATTGTAAAGTCGACTCGGAAATGGTATTTTTATTTGCTCTATTAAGCTCAATTCCATCTCCTCCCTCGCCAGTACTTTCTCCGGTCACATGAGAAAGAGTGTTTCCGTCCCCCGACAAAAAGAAAATCTTGGCATTATTCCCCGTAGCTTTCAGATAAGAATCAGAAATCTGGTCTAAATTTGACAAGGTCGTGTGTAGAACATCTGCACTATCTCCCCCAGTTTGCATTTTACCATTGCGGATAGTATGAGAATTTCCATAAAAAATATGAATGGCGCTAGAAGCAATACTCGAAGTTGAAACCTCAAAATCACTGATGTCAGTACCTTCAGTCCATAAGAGATACATTCCATATTTGTTTACTCCGCTACTGCTGCCCTCAACGATTCTTACATTTTTTATCGAAACTCTCTTCCCATGGTCAATGTGAATTCCATAAACATCATTCTTTCCATCAAGCCCATATCTTATTTCATGATTTTGGCCATCAAACACTACATCATCTGCAGCAATAGTCAACCCTGTATGATCAGATGCTCCATTCTCGTCAAGTAAAACAAGCAAAGGTTCATTTTCCGTTCCACCCTCTTCAATTCTATAAGGAAGATCTTTTCCAGATATCTTAACAATTCTTTCCAAATCTCTTTGTCCGTTGCAATCGAGTTCATCTCGAGTGTGGTCATAACCCTTTAAAGGAAAAGGAGTTGCAGGCGGTGTTCCTCCCTGGAAAGAATGCCTCAGTTCATAAACAGCATCTCCCAAATCAACCTTCCCGTCATCATTTACGTCCATTGCATCCTCGCAATCTGGCTTCTGCCCTCCCCTGAACAAATAATTCAATGTTTGAACAGGGTCTGTTAATGTTATTTTCCCGTCTCCATCCACATCCCCCCTGATAAACTCCTGGGCAGCATATGCTCTTGAGGAGAAGAGAACAGGAGCGAGGGCTAAGCAGGTTCCCAGGATGATGTTTTTAAGTGTTTTTTTCATGATCTTATAAGGTTACAATGGTTTAATTATTTCTCTCCAAGAGAAATTCTTCATGAAGATTCTGGGCGAAATCAAAGAAAGTCCCATTATTAAAGATGCCAAGCATTTCTTAGGATTATTCAATAAATATCTCATTAAAGCGTCTTGTCTCGGTTTTTTAGCCATTTTAAATACAGCTCATTATGGCATTCATTTTTTCTCTATTCTTATTATGTGATTCCTCTATAACGAATATATACCTCATAAAGTTCCTGCACGAAATCTATAAGGTTTAAGTCTTGGGCGGATTTAGTAAACCTATTCTTCGAAAAATATGTCCATTTTTCTATTTATTTCAACTACCTTTTCAAGATTTCTTTCAGGAACGACAAAGCGATGAGGTGTTAAAAGAGTAAATTTGCCAGGTGTGTTAACTGAAGAAAGAATATACAAATTATTTATCCCATTCTGTTCAACATCATCTTTGTAGACTATTCTTTTTCCTGCATCATATACCTCAAGAACTCCATTCCGAGAGTCTATTGCATTAGAGAGATGTGTTGTGACTGGCCAATATCTCCTCAGAACAGGATGAACTTCTGCTGGAGTCTCCTCAAATTTTATCTCTCCTCTAATAAAATTAACGTTATAAAAATCAACCTGACCTTGAGATGCATAAAAAAAATGTACAGCATCAGAGTCTGGCTGTGCTACCTCTATTTCAGAATCTCTCAATACTACATTGTTTATACCGGCACCCATCATCAAACCATGGGAATACCTATCAGAAGTTTTTATTGTCATTTCTGAAAATATGTTAGATTCTCTATCTGGGTTAAAATCGGTTCCTGATAAAAAAATACCATATCCATTCCAACTTTGCTGGTCAATGGAGTTACGTTTGCCTTTATTTCCCCATGAATCATATAAACTTATCCCTTCAGAACTGAGCCCTTTTAATAAAGCCTCGTTGTCTTCAAATGTATTAAAGTGGGATAATACTAAGCGCAGTGCGTCACCATCAATACCATCCATATAAAACCAATTACCAACTATAGAATTATAATCGCTACTAATAAGTTGAGCCCCATAATTATTCTCACCAAGTTCGTTACCCCCAAAGATACTATTATCTAAAACTTTTATCCCCGAACTATCTCTTAAGACTATTCCTCGACTAAATTCATTACCATACATTTTTATATCGTTTGTTCTAATAGTTCCTCCTTTAACATTTGAGAAAAGAATATTTTCTCCCCCGTCAAAGAGATCAAAACTGTTAGACACTATTGATACGCCTTGAGAATCTTTAAAAAAAACAAGATTAGCACCAATAGTATCTGCAGTATCCCTTATTCTTACATTTTTGATAAGAATATTCTTTACATTTTCTCCATAAAATATAGTAGAAGGAGAATTTGATAGAGTGATACTATGATCATTACCATTAAAAATAATATCTTCGATTAAATTTGTTCCTTTGAAGGTAATAGCATTTTCCGATGCAATAATATCTTCTCCAATAGTATAAATTGTGTCTCCCGTAGTAACCAGCAATGGAATATCCTTCTGCATAATCACCCTAGCTTCCAAATCCCCCTCCCCCCTGCACCCCAAGTCATCCCTTGTTAGATCATACCCTTCATCTGGAAACGGTGCTATGGGAGCACTCCCTCCCTTAAACAAATAACCTAAACTATACACCACATCCCCTAAATCAACCTTCCCGTCATCACTTACATCCATCGCGTCCTCGCATTCGGGTTTCGCTCCACCTTTAAACAAATAATTTAAAGTATTAATGGGATCTGTTAAGGTTATCTTCCCATCTCCATCAACATCTCCTCGGATAAATTCCTGGGCAGCAGATGCTCTTGAGGAGAAGAGAACAGGAGCGAGGGCTAAGCAGGCTCCTAAAATGATGTTTTTGAGTGTTTTTTGCATATTTATTTAACGTATCTGAACTATTTATGCTTTCCTCCGCCTTTAGGTAGGAGTATAATGTAATTCTACAGGAGTTACTTTATAAGACTTGCTGTTGTCTCGCTTTTGTTTGAAAAGAGTGAGAAACATGCACTTTATTGCACCCCGCGAAAACACAAGATGTTACATTAAATCGTAACATTTATATACTCTTTGTTACACCTTACTGTAACATAGAGAAGCATGGAAATCGAAAAACTCAGCGAATGGAATCCGTGGTGGGAACAAGGAAAGGTTATGGAAGAGCTCCGCGGAAAAGAGAGGCCTGCGTACACTCTTTTAACCAATTCTGTCGAGATTCATGAAGTAACCATTATCACGGGAATTAGGAGATCAGGGAAGAGTACACTGATGTATCAGATGATCGACGCGTTACTGAAGAAAGGAGTATCTCCGCAGCAAATTCTATTCGTAAATATGGAAGACAAAAAACTAGTGAACAACTCGCTTGACGAAATCTACCAGAGTTACCGGGAAAATCTTAATCCTGGGGGAAAAACATATCTCTTTCTTGACGAAATTCATCGAAAAGATGGCTGGGAAACATGGATAAGAAAGAAATATGATCTTAAAACTAACGATAAATTTGTCATTTCTGGATCGTCTTCCTACCTTCTAAAAAAAGAATACGCTACACTCCTCACAGGAAGAAATCTTACCTTTGAGGTCTTCCCTTTAAGTTTTGAAGAATTTTTATCCTTCAAGGATATACACCTCAACAAAGAGCATCTGAAAAAAAGCATGATCCTGGAAAAAACAAGGTTCCTCATAGCAAAGCATTTGAAAGAATATCTTAATCTTGGCGGGTTTCCAGAAGTCGTATTGAAATCAAGCGAGTATAAACTTAAGGTACTTCAGCAATACTTTGATGATATTCTCTACAAAGATATTGTAGACAGGTATAATCTCAACAGCCAGAAAACCAAAGACATTGCCTTATTCTTCATGACAAACATCACTGGATTTATCTCATTAAGGAATGTACGAAATACACTGAAAATCTCTTATGATACCATTAAAGAATATCTCTCCCATTTTCAGGAAGCCTTTTTATTCTTTACCCTTGATCACTTTTCCTACTCTTTTAAAGAGCAAAAAACCCGCGCTTCAAAGGTATACTGCATCGATAATGGATTGAGAAACGCAGTCTCTTTTCGATTTTCAGAGGATGAAGGCAAACTTGTGGAGAATCTTGTATATCTAGAACTTTCAAGAAGAGGTTTTCAATGCTATTATTGGAAAAATAAGGGAGAGGTTGATTTTGTGGTTAAAAACAAAGATCATTCGCTCACAGCAATAAATGTTTCATATACCGATGAAATAAAAGAGAGAGAAATCAAAGCATTACTTGAATTTAAAAAAGAATCCCCTAAAACAAAAGAATTAATTCTCCTGACAAAGAATACAGAGAGAATTGATAAGGATATCAAATATATTCCAGTATGGAAATGGCTATTGATAGGCTAATAGCCATCCTTGGCATCTTCGCAGTCTGGCTTTTGCCCGCCCTTGAACAAATAATTTAAAGTATTAATAGGGTCTGTTAATGTTATCTTCCCATCCACATCCCCTCGGATGAATTGCTCGGCAGCATATGCTCTTGAGGAGAAGAGAACAGGAAACAAAGCTAAGCAGGTTCCGAGGATGATGTTTTTGAGTGTTTTTTGCATTTTTATATAAAGAGAGATGGCTATTTATGCTTTGTTGTTTTTTGGTGTATGGACTTATAAGCCTTAAACGGAATATGGTGGGAAGTACAGGGCTAAACAGGGCTAACTCTTAGGATGAACTGCCAGCATTATGCATAATGAGCAAAACCACAAGATTTATAAATAAACGAAAGTTATATATGAATATAACCTAGGTTAATCTTAAAATGCCGAATATCCCCCTAGTCCTGCGCATGAAACGAACGCAGCATAAAGAGATAGCAGAAGCTCAGGATCGTATGATCGAAGCGCTGTATGAAGTTTTTCCCGACGCAGTGCTGCATGGAGGAACAAGTATCTGGAGGTGCTACCAGGGAAATAGGTTTTCTGAGGATATTGATGTCTATCTTGCTAAGAATTTGAAAAAAGTGGATCTTTTTTTCGAACTTCTTGAGAAAAAGGGATTTATCGTTGAGAAGAAAAAAGTTGGTGATCATAGCATTTTTTCCAAGATACGATGGAATAACGCTCTTGTGAGATTTGAAGCGATTTTCAAAAAAGTACACGCATCCTTGAAGGAATATGAAAGAATTGAAGGGAATTTTCTCACGATCTATACACTCACACCAGAAGAATTGATCCAGGAAAAAACTGCAGCGTATAAGGGGCGTTTAAAGATAAGAGACCTCTACGATATTTTCTTTTTGCTGCGTTATGTGCAGGACTCTTCTAAAGTAAAAGAAGCTTTGTCTGATCTCTTAAGGAATTTCAAGAGCCCTGTTGATGGAAAAGATCTGAGAGTCCTCATTTTAGAGGGGATTATCCCTAGCGCCGAAAAAATGATTGAGTATATCAAAAGAAGGGTGTAGCATGGGAACGGAAAAATATCTCAAGGAGGTTGAAGCGCTCTTTAGGAAAAGCCCGGTCGTAACGTATCAATCCATAGAGCGCGTAATAAAACACAAAAAAAAAGTAAAGCAATATGTGAAACTATTCATTCACCTCCTCCTTAAAAAAAGAAAAATAAAACGCCTTGCCAAAGGATGCTACACTTCCCGAGATGAACCCTCTCTCGCGGTCTTCTGCTTCCAACCGGCGTATCTCGGCCTGCAGGATGCCTTGAGTTTTCATCATCTTTGGGAGCAAGAGACTATTCCTGTAGTCATTACTTCAAGAAAAGTAAGGCCAGGAATCCGCGAAGTTTTAGGGAAAAATATCCTTATCAGGCGGATAAAAAAGAAATATCTTTTTGGGATAGAATATCAGCCGTTCGGACCGATGGCACTGCCTTATTCAGATCTAGAAAAAACCTTTCTTGACATCATTTACTTTAAAGAGCCTTTGAGTGAAAATGCTCTTGTAGAATTTAAAAAAAGGATGAACAGAAAAAAAATCTCTTTTTATCTTAAAAAATATCCTCAAAAGTTCGGGAAAAGAATAATTTCATATTTAAATACCTCAAAATACTGAAGACTGCATGAACTCCCACATCACCTTTCTTGGCACAGGCCAAGCTGTCCCTACGAAGAGCAGGAATCATACCGGCATTCTTCTTAGCCACGGCCCTGAAAACATCCTCGTGGACTGCGGAGAAGGCATCCAAAGGCAATTTAGAATCGCAAAGATCAACCCCTGCAGTCTCACGCGCCTTCTCATCACGCACTGGCATGGAGACCATATTCTCGGAATTCCAGGCCTTCTTCAAACCTTAGCGATGAATAACTATAATAAAACCCTTCACATTTACGGACCAGAGAAGACCCAGCAGTACGTTAACGAGCTCATCCGATTATTCGCTATCAGAAAAGAACTCAAAGTACACATTCATGAAGTCGGTCCAGGAAAAATTATTGAAGAAAAAGATTTTTATATTGATGCCCTTAACATGAACCACAACGTCCCCTGCCTTGCCTACGCTTTTGTAGAAAAAGAAAAATTCAGGATTCATAAAGAGAGTCTCAAGAAATTAAAAATTCCTCCATCACCCTTGCTCAAAAAGCTTCAGCAGGGAGAGGACATCCAGATAGGAGAACGAATAATAAAAGCCTCGGAAGTGACCTACAAACAATCAGGAAAGAAGATAGCCTTTATTTTAGACACTGCCGTCAATGATAACATGCTCAAAATAGCAGAACATGCAGATCTTTTCATCTGCGAATCTACCTACACCTCCAAGGAAGAAGACAAAGCGAAGGAATACAAGCATATGACTGCAGAACAGGCGGCGCAAACAGCAAAAAAAGCCGATGTAAAGAAACTCATCCTCATCCATATCTCTCAACGTTACGAGGGCAAGGAGAAGATCATGCTCAAGGAAGCAAAGAAGATTTTCAAAAATACTTCAATTGCAGAGGATTTTGATGAGATTACAATTTGAAAAGTTTATAAAAGAGATACGCGACAATATGCTATGGAACAGCCCTTAGAATTAGATAATAAGAAACTGATAGAAGAATTCGGAGCAGAGCCTATCGATACTTTAAAAGAAAAGCCAAAATTCCATGCTTTTGAAATAGGCTCAGCAGTCTCTCATAGAGACTTCAATATCTTCTTTCAAGCAATAAAAAAAGGAGAGCCATGCGCAATTGTCTCTGGCCTGAATCCTTCAGCTGTCCTTCACCTTGGCCACAAAGTTGTCTTTGACATAAATCTCTTTTTCCAAAAAGAATACCATCTGCCTGTTTTCATACCTCTTTCAGATGATGAAAGCTATCTTGCAGGCAAAGTAAAATCTCAGGAAGAGGCTTTAGGAAATGCAAAAAAACTCGCTAAGGAATTGCTTGCTTACGGATTTGATCCAAAAAAAACTTTTTTTATTATAGACCAAATCTATACGAACATCTATAACCTTGCCATTAAACTCTCAAAAAAGATTAATCTCTCAGAAATTAAAGCAACATATGGCTACAAAAACGAGGAAAATATTGGCCTTCACTTCTATCCAGCTATACAGGCAGCTCATGTTCTTTTCCCCATGGAAATCAAGAAAGCAAAGCATGTTCTTGTTCCCATAGGGCCTGATGAAGATGCTCACCTCAGAATTGCTCGAGACATTGCTTCAAGAGCAGGCTATAACAAAACAGCTGTCCTCCATGTAAAATTCCTTCCAGGAATTGACGGAGGGAAAATGTCAAAGTCAAAGGGCAATGCTCTCTTTCTCAGCGATGATGAAAAGACTGTGAGAAGCAAAATTAACAAGGCCTTCTCCGGAGGGCAGAAGACCATGGAGGAGCATAAGCAGTTAGGGGGCAATCCAGATGTCGATGTAGCATTCCTCTATCTCAAAAATCTTTTCCTCTCAAAAGAAGAAAGCGAGAATCTAGCTGAAAAATACCGAAATGGAGAGATTTCTTCAGGTGAAATGAAAAAACTTTGCATTGAGAGAATCCTCTCCTTCTTGAAAAAATTCCAGGAAAATCTCAAGAAGGTTTCAGAGAAAGATGTAGAAGGGGCAATTTTGAGGAATGAGAGATAATCGAGCACTTTCTTGTTATAGGATCTCTGAAATATAATGCAAAACAATGATATCATCACAAAATCGATGGGCCACCGCGCCTTAAAAGGCGCGGTTTGTCACAGGCCCTCGATTTTGGGGACTTCAGAACTAAAAGTTCTGACAGCTCTCAAAATTCTTTGAATTTTGAAGCTTCAGAAATCTTTGATTTCTGAGAGCTCTCATCATCTTTGATGATGAAGTGTTCAGAATTGAAAACAAGATTGGCTACTACCGCAGACTAAAGTCTGCGATTTTCAATTCTGACATGAGCAAAAATAGGCGTAACCTTCCCTTCAGAAAAAATTGTGGAGGATATTTTCTCGATGGAAAAGGCAAAATATTTGCTCAGAAAAATGAGCAAGGCCTCATTATTTTCCCAGGGGGAGGAATAGATGCCGGAGAAAGTGTAGAGCAAGAGATACTAAGAGAAACTTTTGAAGAAACTGGAGCCAAAATTATAAATCTGAAGAAGTTAGGAAACATTAAATTCATTTGGGGATCAAACTGGGCAAAAACAGAGAAACAAAAGAAAAGATTTCAGCAGTTTCAAGGTGATGATATGTATTTTTTTTCTGGGATAGTCCAAGAATTAACAAGTGAAAAATTAACTGAAGAAGACAGTTGGAAAAAGAATCTATTTCTAGGTCTAGATGAAGTGATCGAAACAATCGCCTCTGGGCAACCTTTTGATAAAGAAATAAAAGAATATCGCGAGACGCAATTAAAATTTTTGAAAGTGTTGAAAGATAGATACGCTTAAGCCTGCGATGCCGGCGAGATAAAGATAATCGTATCCCCTCGTAAAAAGGTAAGGCCTATGCTTCTCTTAACTGCATTATTTTCAAGCTCTTTGGTGTTGTCCATGACTATGTTGATATGAATATCAAATGCCAGGAGGGTGCCAACCATCTGCTTGTCGTTTTTCAATTGCACTAAGACCTCTTTCCCTTTAGAAGCATTAAGGAGATCCAGGGGTCTCTCAATCCCGTTAACCATACTATTTGCTCGGCGAGATGGTTTTTAAACCTTTTGCCTTCTCCTTTTTTTATCGGCATTCCAGATCTTTCGAGATGAAAAAAAGACTGATGATGAGAAGCATTATTCCTACAAGCTGAATCTCCAGACCCTTGAGTTTAAACAGCGGAAGACTGATAGCAGCTCCGATATAAGGTATGATTAAGGATAAGAGAGTTAATGAACAGGCAGGGCACCCTGCTATAAAGAGGCTGATGACAAAGGAAAAAACTCCTATGCCTGCCTGATTGGCGTATTTTCTTAAATTTGAGCAGGTGTAAACGACAAAGGCCATATTTATACCGAAGAGGAAGGCGATGATGCACGTCACCAGAAGCGTAACGTAAGCCATATATCCTGTAATGAAAAATTGATCAAAGCCAACGTAGAAGTAACGAATGAGCATGAGAGAAAGAAGAAGATAGGAGATGCTTGAGATGAAGAAAAGAAGAAGATATCTTTTTTTCTTCAGAAGAAAAAAAGCTTTTTCAAAGAAACTCATTTCACCACCAATTTCCCGCCACCCATGGACATTGCGCACGAGAAGGTGAATTCACCTGTTTTTGCCGGGGTGAATTCCAAGACTTTATCTTTAAGAAATGAATGCTGGATGCCAAGTCCTAGGATATTGAAAGAAGTATAACATCCAGAAAGGCTGTTATCCCCGAGAATCCTTACCGGCATGTTTTTTTTGACCTCGATGATCTCAGGATAATAATTGAATTTGTAGCCTTCAGGGTACCTCTTATAGCTGAGGGTTACTTCTTGAACTCCATTTTTGATGACAACGCCTCCTGCTGGCTCTTCTTTTGGTTCGGCAACAGCATTTCCTGTGAGAGTGCCTTGCACCGTCTTTGCTACAAAGAAGATTGCTGTCACAAAAACGAGGATACTGATTATTCCTATTATCATTCCGAGTTTCATAGTTTTTCTAGCTTCTGGCCGTATATAAATATATTTTTACATTATTTTTTATTGAGTGAGGCGTATTCGATAATAATTTGGTCTTTCTCATGCATGAAGTAATTTTCATAGTCTGCGTTTTCCTTGCCATTGACATACATTTTTAACTCTCCTTTGTCAGTGCAATATTCAAAGATGCAGGCACTGCTAAAATTCTCGCCCCAGATTTTAAAAAAGGTTCCGAGGTAAAAATCCTCGAGGGCAGGATACTCATTCTCAAGATGAAGGAACCCGTCAGTTTCATGCGTATGAATGGGAAAATGTTTTGTAGGTGTGATTCCAATATCCTTGGGAATGATTTGCTCTTTGCCGTCGATGATAATCTGCAGATGAGGATGCCAATGAATAGCGCCTCTAGGGACATTGTCTGGGCCATATTGCGGATCTCGATAATAATACCACATGCCGAAGGCAATGACCAGCGTGATCATTACTGCAATGAGAATCTGATTCCTTTTTTTCTTTGGTTTTTTCATAAGTTCTTCTTGGTGAAGAGGATGTTTATCCTTTTTATGCGATGCTAAACCCTCCTCGGAAGCAAAACTTCCACTACACTTATCACATGTAAAGTCACTCATACTTAACCTCCAAGGAATCAGTCTTTTTATAATCTTCATTCCCCTTATTTTTAATCTCTTTCCTAAGAAAATACACCAAAAAGAAAACAAAAACAGCTAGGAAAATAAATCCTCCCATGTTTAATGAAGAAATAAGCTTCGGACTTTCTAAAATCCGGTTTTGAATGCTGTAAAAATACGGTTTAAGCCCAAACATCTGGAATTTGTTGATGACGCTTGTTCCCTTGAAGAAGATGAAAAGCAGTCCGAGGAGAATGAACATGACTGCTGCAATCACATTCAATATTGTCGTATGCAAACTGCCTATCTTTAGAGGCTTATTTATTTTGTTTATCCCCTTGAGAGGTATTTTATCGTAGATGAAGGAAAGGATGAAGAGAGGGAAAAAGATTCCTAGGGAGTAGAATATCATGAGCAAAGCTGCAGCGAAATAGTTCTGGAGAGTAGAGGCAATGAGTATAATTCCTGCGATGATAGGCCCGATGCACGCGCTCCAGCCAACTGCAAAAATAATTCCTGAAAGAAATACGCCGAATTTGTCCTCAGATGCCTGCTTGTTCATGATCAAGCCGGAGAACCCTTTTCCTAAAAAGGTCATGATTCCGAGGAGAATGAAAAGAGATCCTGCAATGAAGATAATCCATGGTTTATCTCCTAAAAGCGTTCCAAGAGACCGTCCTGTGACGCTTGCCAAAAGGCCCATAACAACAAAAATAATCGAGAATCCTATGAAGAAAATAAAGGTGTAAAGTGTGATTCTTCTTTTTTCCTTGAAGGTGATTGCGAAATATGCGGGGAGCAGAGGAAGAAGGCAAGGAGAAAGTAGGGTGATCATCCCTGCAATGAAAGCAATGATGAAAGAAATATTCCTCAGAAATTCAGCTGCTTTCTGTTCGTTATACTCTTCTGCAACGAGGAGCCCTTTGGGAAGATGTGAATCTGCAAGGACGAGAGGAAGAAATGAAAGTAAAAGCGTGGCCCCTATGAAAAAAGATACTCTTGCTTTGTTCTCTGTTTTTCTATGAATAGTTAATGTTTTGTTCATTTTAACATAGACTTATTTGACTGATCGTATCTGGTTCTTCAGTGGTATTTTCGTTGCAGCATTTTAGCACAAACCTGCCTGGCCTATTTCACTTATTTTTTCCAGGGTTTCTTTGCTGTAGTCTCCCTGCTCGATTTTGGGGATGACCTGCCTGATATTTTCCTTGAGTGTGTCGAGAGTGGTGTAGTACTGGGGAAACTTTTTCTTTTTCTGCTCAACGCTCTCTTCCCAGGCCAGATACTCTTCTCTTAGTGCTGCTGCATGTTCCCTTGCATGCTCAAGATCTCCGTACTTTGCGAACAAGGAGATGTGCCAAAGCTCATGGGGCAAGCAGGGGATATCTTCTCCTGTCGAGATATAGTCTCTCATGAAACTTAACGTATGCTTGAGATGGAGTGTCTCCCCTTTCTCTACGAGCCATTCTATATCTTCTGCATAAGTAAGAGCTGTTTCATCCTTTGCAGAAAGTTTTTTTAAACGCTGAACATCTTCTACAGTAACATTTCTTTTTCCTTCTTCATAGATGCTAAGCTGTTCTACTTGATTTATCTCGCTGAGAAGTTCTGAATCACCTATAACCTTCTTCTTTGATGAAAGAACAAATGCAAGTATAAGCCCAACAACGATTACCCCGATGGCGGTAAAGAGCATGGTTTTTTTCATCATTCTCTTACTGACTTTGGATCATCTGGCCGGTTTTTAGATCCTTGACGGCCCCCACAACCTCCGGGGCATTCATGACATACCAGCCATCCTTCTCGACGGTGCCGACCTGCTCCCATGCCTTGACAAATGTTGCATAGACAGATCCTTCAGGAGAGACAAGAATCATAGGAACCTTCGTGATATTGTATTTTGCAATCAGATCTTTGCCTTCCTTTGAGGATACATTGTAGGTTTTCTCGGTTTTGAGGTACATGCCAAACCTTTGCAAGATTTGCTTATTTACTTTGGAGTCATAGCACTCTGTGCAGGACTCATCTTTTACTGTGATAAATTCCACAAAGCCAACAATTTTGTCTGAAGTCAGATTTCTGTAAGGCGGCAAGGTGGCATGGAGCGCATAGAATCCATCTTTCTCTTTTGCTTGGACTGCAACCAGTTGCTGCTGCACTTCTGGATAGTAATTGATCTCCTGGGAAATGATGAGCGCAGGAACATGCTTGACGTCGAATTTTTTAATTAAATCTTTTCCTTCCGGTTTATTATAATTGACTATATTCTCTGACTTTATGGCGACACCTGCTTTTTTCAGCCCTTCAGTAAATCCTGCTAGCGAGGTGCATTCAAGACAGGAACCATCTACAATGTTGGTTACAGTAACGAAACCATAACTCACTCCTGAATGCGCGTCAGTATATGGGGCCTGCGTTCCGGTGAAAATAAGGGCATCATTGTTGAGTTCAAAATCCTGAATTTGTGTTTTATTCGTTTCTCCAGTGATTACTATTGCTGGCAGTTTCTGCAGGCTGTATTTTTCTATGAATGCTTTTCCTTCTTCTGAGGATAAAGAAAATGATGTCTCTTGAGTGACGTTAAAATTTTCTTTGATTTTTTGGAGAATCGTGTCTACCTTGAAGCAGTCTGCACAATCGCCGTCTATCTTCACGACTTGAATTTGCGCTGGCCTGTTCAATTCCTTGAGCTCGGCAACTCTCTTATTGAGGTTGCTCGAAGAACTGAAAATAAGAAATGCATTCACGATGGCAATTGCCAAAAGGACTATAATTGCTCCTACAATTATTTTAGATTTCATGTTAAAAAAAGCTAACAACCACCTACCATTCCTGGCAAGTTTTGGATATTGCTTTTAAGGTCTCCACTGCCTGTTGAAGAGGCTTGCTTTCCTGCTAATGGCGCTGAACCAAGAGTTACTTCATTCTGCAGCTTGCCCTTCATGGTTACGAGCTGAATAGTCTGCGCAACTGAGAAGACTAGCAGCAAACCGAGGACAATAACTGCGATTACTACTTTCTTGTCCCTTTTGACAGGGAGATGTTCGTGCTTCATGTGTTCAAATCCATGTTTTGTTTCTTCCATTTTTTTCCTCCTTGTGAATTTATGAGTATTTTTGTTTTCCTATTTTCTTCTTGATTGTTCTTCTTCTGTTTATTTAAGAGCTTATTAGCATCCGCCAACCATGCCGGGCAGTGATTTAAGTTCAGAGGCATCTTTTCCGGCAACACTTAATGCAGTCTCTACCATGTTCTTTGGGAAAAACAATGCTTTCCATCGCATGACTTCTCTCAATACTTCAGCGTCACTGTAGTCTGTGCTTTTCATGAGACCTAATGTCAACGCCTGGACAGCTGGATTATGCTGGCATCCGCAGAGAAGGTCTCCGCTCTTGCCTACTCCTGAAGCTCCGACACCACAGCAAAACTCGCAGGAAATTCCTCGAGGATTAGTTGCAAGATTCAAGTATCTCTGCCATAACTGGGGATCTTTCTTGACTTCCTCTTTAATAGTAGGATACCATTTTGACAAATAGGTTAAGGAGGTAACAGGATCGTCGAAGGTAATGCCTCCAAGCTTTTCGCTGTAGTCTGGTGCTCCTGAAGGGATCATGATGCTTACGGCGTCGTCCTGGTTTTTTAAGCTTTTTAATTCTGGGAAGAGGAGACCGACTGCCATTTGCGTAGATTGAATCTGGGAGACATCAACATCTTTTATATTAACTTGCTTTCCGCCAAAACTCAAGATGCCCCTGCTTGTTCCTGCAGAGCTGTATGAAGAAGCAATGCCTGAAATCAAGACTTGGTTAACAATAAGGATCAGGGCAGTTATAAAGACTCCTATGAAAAGGTACTTATCAAATCTTTCGTGGATAATGGTGGCCATGGTGTTTTTCTTTTTGATGTCTAAAGCTTGTTTTATTTTATTCTATTTCTTTTTTAAGAGCTTAGAAAGTATATATGCCTTTCGGTGTGAACAGAGAGGCTCATACAGGCTATAAACTATCTAAAGAAGGCTATGAACGTTCATAAACAGAATTTATGTGAAATTTTGCCAGGAAAAATAAAAAAATTTTGATAACCGCAACACTTAAATATAAGTGGCTCTTGATTGAGATATGAAAAGAATAATGAAAGGAGGTTTGCATGGATAAGACAGTAGTAATTGTTATTGCTATTCTGGTCTTTGCGTTGGCGATATTCTTCTTTACGCAGTCCTCAGCAAGTAGTATTGGCGGGGCTGCAAGCACGAATGCGCCGCAAATCGCAGGACAGCTTGGCGGTGGCGCATGTGGAAGATAGTAGAATTTTGATTTTTAAAAATGACCATTCTCTGTAGTCATTGTCAGAAAGGTTTTGATACTGAAGAAAGTCTGCAGCAGCATGTGCAGGTAAAACATGCGCTGCCTGTAAAGAAGAGCTATCGGAAGCATGTTTTCTGGATTGTTATTCTCATATCTGTTTTCCTCCTCGGATACAGCGCTTACACCTTTGCTCAAAAACCGGGGAACTATGATGATTTTGCGAAATGCCTTGCTGAAAAAGGAGCGGTTATTTATGGAAATGACGCCTGCCAATATACCAACAGGCAGTTGAACTTCTTCGGCAATTCCAAGAAATATCTGAATTATGTGAAGTGCTCTGAGAACAGGGAATTGTGCGACCAAAAAGGCGTGCGGTCTACACCGACGTGGGAGATTCACGGGCAGACATATCCGCAGGTGCAGACGTTTGAAAGGCTTGCGACGCTGAGCGGGTGCGAGTTATAATCAAAGAAAAGTGGACTTGCAGAATGTTTTAATTCTCAGGAGAGAATAGGAAAGTTATATCAGCTTTCAAAAAAATTATATCGCTAAAGAAAGAAATGACATCTAAATTTCTTTTGCAGAAATTGGGCATTCTGAGGTCATATTCGTATAATAAATACAAAAGCTAATAGGTGTTTTGAAGCGTCTCTGTTCTTTACAGCCATTGCATTCACATTCTAATTCTATAGTATGATTCCCTAATGGAACTAATTCTGGTTTATCACACATTTGCTCGTTAGTATTGTAACATGCCCTATAGAGGACGTGTAAAGTTGCCCTTTCAGATGAGCCTGCCGGAATATTTTGGAAGTTAGAATTTGGTGTTATATAAGTAAAAATAGGATCGCTATAATTCTTCTGAAAGCAATTTAAATGATTAGAGTCCATTTGTCCAAAATTTAGAATGGTTAGATCTATTCTTGCCCACCTTTTATCCGCTTCCAAATCTAAATCTTTGCTGTTTATTATCTCCCATACAGGTATCGCCCAGTCGTCTTTGTCGGGGATTATTTCTAAAAATGCTTGCCTTGGAGCAGTTGTTTTATTTAGTATTTCGGTCTGCTGTTTAAGAATCTCTGTTTGTTGATTTAAAATACTATTCTGAACGGTCATAACATGAGTTTGACTAAACAGTATCGATGTCCCTATAATTGCTATAGCAAGACTCATCCAAGACTGATAATTCTTTTTGTCTAAGATACTTAAACCAGCACATAAAACGACTGCTACGAGCATAATAATGCTGATAATTTGATTTATATTTGCTGATGCGAAATTAAATAGTAAATAGAAAAGAGATACGCCGAAGATTGTAAGAAATACTACTATTACTTTCTTATTTGTTAATTCTTTCAATTTTTTCCTAGATTTCATAAGGTTTAAATTTCTCTATCTTTTCTTTTGGCTATATCTTTTCTTTCATATACACTGCTAGCGTTTTCCCTTTCTCTACTCTTTTGATAAGGCCTCTTTTTTCCAACTCCTGGAGGACGTAGCTCAATTTGGCTTTCGACATGTCTGTTCTTATCCTCAGCGTGTTCTGGGTTATTCCATCTTGCTCCTTGACTGCCTTGATGACGTTCTGTTCATAAGGGTCCAGAGCTTTTAGGAGGATGTCAAATCTTTCTTCCTGAAGTTTTGCGTGTTTTTCCTCTTCAAGCCTCTTCATGATTGCTTCATCGCCTCGTGAGAAAAAGATGAGGTAGATTCCTAAAGAGAAAAGAAAACTCAGAATGCCAACGACTACGTTTCCTAAGGAAAGTGATTTCTGGATGGAGATGCATTCATTGTTTGGGAAGCAGCCATAGACCTCGCCCTTGTTATAAAGCTGGCCCATCATGTACCAGATAGCTATCCCGAGGGCGATGCTGATGAGAAGTATTGCAAAACCGATTTTTTTGCTGTTCATTTTCTAAGGACGTAATGAGATGTTAAAAATCTTTGCCCTCGTCACCGAATGAGCAGGGATTTGGGAGCGTAGATCATAATAAGAGTAATGATCAGCGCAACTAAAACGCAGACGACGGCAAAAGGAATGAATGAATATCCCTGATAAGGAGTTTTCTCCTCTAGGGCAAGTTCTTCTTTATACATCATGTACATAAGCCCGAATAAGACCAGCACGACAGCAAAGAGGACGATAGCGACCATGGGCTTGACGAAGTTAAAGGCCATTAATGAAATCATTGGTCCCATGACTCCACCCATGAGGCCCGCCATCATACCCTCCATTGTTCCCATGATGCCACAGCATCTTCCTGTCCAAAAGCCAATCGCCATTCCTATCACAAGACTTACAACTCCACCGATGAACATGCCGTTTGTTGCGCCGACAATCATTCCTATTGAAAGGCTGGTTGTCATCCCCAAGGTCATGCCAATCATCATTCCGGTCATGCAGGGAATTATCCTTTTGAAGGCAGTAATGTGCCAGACAGCAACCGCGTTAACGACGATAGCGATGATGAGGAGAGCGAGATAATATCCGTAGGTTTTGAGAAAATCAGGAATGTTCCTGAACAGGACAAAATAACCTATAACCTCGAGGGCAATAATCATGAGAAGCGTGCCTAAAGCTGTAAAAATAGTTTGCCTCTCTATAAAAGGGATTTTTCTCGTTTCTTTAATTTTCTCTTCCTCAGTCATTTTTTCATGATGGATGGATCTTTTAAAAACATATTCATTGAGTGGTTCTCAAGAGAGATATTTAAGGAGGATTATGACAGAGTGGATCTTAATATATGGTCCAATGTTTCGAAATTATTCCCGATTATGACTGGCTGGAGTGCTATGAGCTCGTCTCTGTAGCTTATCTCTGGAACAGGGTACATGAGAAAGATAGGAATTCCACGATCAAATGCTTTTCCCATCTCAAGAAAAGTATTGCCTCCGATGTAACCCTCTATTCCGTTTTTATCAAAATTTGCGACATAAATTGCATGGGCTTTATCAATTTTTCTGAAGTGTTCTCTGATGAGATCGTGTTGAATTTTTGCAAACCCTTGTTCTCCTCTTCTATTAAAGTTCTCCATAGACGGTAGAAGAACTTCATATCCTCTTTTTTCAATAGCATCTTTGATGACCCAGAGTTTCTCAAAGAAGGATGCACTTGAACAGAGGGTAATTTTCTTTTTCATGTTACTTCAACTCCAGAAGCTTGTTTAGTTCTTCGCACAGCCGCGTTTCGAAAACAACTGACTTTTCATCCTCCTGTTTTTCCATGATTAGAACTTTCATAAGAGGCATCAGAAAAGAATTAAAGGGGCCTTCTTTTTTTTCAAATTTCTTGAGTATTTCTTCTTCTAAAACGTCAATATTGTCTGTATGCTGGATAGCTATGGGCTCCTCGAGAGAGAGCTGAGAGACACTTCTCAAGATGCAATAGGCTCCCTTGTCTTTGGAACTCTTTTCTATTTCTGCGAAATTAATGTTGCTCATTTTTCCTTTCTTGAGGATTCCAGAGAGCTTGATCATGAGAATTTTATCTTTCAGATTTCTTTTGGAAAGTTCGTGAAGAATTAACTCGTTTGCAACGAGCGCGTTCTCAATTTCCAGATCGATCACTTCCACTTGCTTCAGCCGGAGATCAATTTTTTTAATGAAGGTTTGAGGATAGGTCTCGACAATATAAAATTTTCCTCCTTTCAATTCCTCAAGCTCCTGAAAATTGTTGGGAAAGATGGGTCCTGCATAGACGAAGTTCTTGAAGTTATGTTCGATGTGGAGATGACCCAAGGCATAATAATCTACTTTTGGCAGTTCCTCTTCGTTTACTGCATCTATGGGGAGGCTGCCTTTTGCAAACTCCATGGTTGTATGGAGCATTAGGATTTTGTAGAATCCAGGCGCATCATTCAGCTTTATTTTCCTGATTTCTGGAATTTCCATTCCTGATTTTTTTCCAGGGTAGCCAAATATTGCAGTATTGTTGTAAATGACAGGATTGAGCGTAATCGCATGATTCTGCTGAGGACTTTGATTTTCCTGGTCGATGATGCATGCATTTTTGCAGAGGCCTGCTTTCTCCAAGACGTCAAGAAAAGTTTTTCCAGAGGCAGAGTAGTCATGGCTTCCTGCGATGATAAAACAAGGAATGCCCTGGTCCTTTAATTTTTTAAATTCGAAGAACGTTTCTTTCAGCGTTTCAATAGGAGGATAAGCTGAGTCAAAAATATCTCCTGCCATAAGCACAAAGCTGACTTTCTCCTGGATGCAGATATCTATTGCTTTGCGAAAGCACTGCATGTTGAGATCCTGCAGCTCTTGGATCCTCCATGATCCGAGATGGCAGTCTGCAAGATGAGCAAATTTCATACAATCCTCCTTAGTCTTTTTCTTGAGGTTTGGAGGATATATAAAGATGATTATAGTGACGGCTTTGCGTGAATATTCACCCTACTTCGCTCGAGCGAAGTAGGATAGTCTCCAGAAATTGTGAAGAATAATCCTGGTTGTAATTTGAGTGAACCTGCAAGCATATCTCACTTTGGTTACGACGCCAAACACTCTTTTGAAAGAAGAATGAAAGCTCTCGCAATGAGACCGTTGATGATACTCTTTAAGCCAAGCGTATACATCCCAGAAGAATTCCAGGTACATGCATTTCCACGCAAGACTGCCGTTCATATCATTAATCTTTTTAGGATAAACGTAAGGAGTCATCAAAAGCTCCTCGATCTCAGCTACTAAATCTCGATCATTAAATCCTGCATCTAATCTTAGTGAGTC
>Ga0209514_10000184_pt1 | contig 139974 bp, 99 predicted proteins | sample Subgrocontami58m_FD_187452 | JGI IMG/M metagenome (GOLD analysis project Ga0209514, IMG submission 187452) | Subsurface groundwater microbial communities from S. Glens Falls, New York, USA - GMW37 contaminated, 5.8 m (SPAdes) (version 3) | ecosystem: Environmental > Aquatic > Deep subsurface >... | reverse complement strand
GGATCGGTGCATTCAAATGTCTTCTGGCGCATCCACGCCACTAAAACAAAATGAAACTCGATTGTCCAGCAAAGGCTTTAACTCACCGGCTCCCAGCCCTTTGCTGGGGAGGTACAAACCACCCTGGTTTTCACGGCCCCGGGGGCACAAATCTGGCTCGGGATTCGCAGACGAGCAGAGGGGTCACGGTCAGGGCCACGGGGAGAAGGAAAAGATGGTCGGGGCGGTGAGATTTGAACTCACGACCTCTTGTACCCGAAACAAGCGCGCTAGCCAGGCTACGCTACGCCCCGAACCAAAGCAGAATCTGCAAGGCACATACAATATTTGCAACGCGCCTTTTTGCAACAGCGAGTTTTTCCAGAGTCCAACACTTCCGACTCGTCAGGCGAATGCCGCTGGAGGAAGCTGCTGTGCCATGAACTCACCCGACAGCCCATTCCTGCCGCAAGGGGGTTACCGCAAGTTGCGCAGTTACAAGGTGGCCGAGGCTGTTTATGCCGCCACGGTAGTGTTCTGCCGGCGCTTCTTCGCGTACGACCGCCGCATGGCCGATCAAATGGTGCAGGCGGCGCGCAGCGGTGTGCGGAACATCAGCGAGGGCAGCGGCGCGACGGCCACGTCCCGCAAGAGCGAGATGCTGCTCACAAATGTGGCGCGCGCGAGTCTCGCGGACGAACTGCTGCGGGATTACGAGAGTTTCCTGACTCAGAACGGGCTCCGGGTGTGGCCCAAGGATTCGCGGGAGGCGCTGGCCATGCGGGCGCGATTGGCGCAGGACCACGCGCCCAACCTGCCGCCCGCGCCTGCTGGCGGGGTGCGATTGAAGGGGTTGGCCGGCTTGTCGGAGTTTGTGAGTCAGGCCGCGCCGGAACTCGCAGGCAACGCGATGCTCTGCGCGGTGAACCAGGCGGCCTACCTGCTGAAGCGCCAACTCGAAAGCCAGGGCCAGACTTTTGTGAAGAGCGGCGGGTTCACGGAGAAGCTGTATGGCGCGCGCAGTCAGGGGAGAAGATCGGAGGACTCGGGCAGGCCGGCCAAGCCAGATAAGCCACGCTGCCCGCAGTGTGGCAGGCCCATGCTCCAGCGCACGGCGCGCAACGGCTCAAAGACCGGCCAACGGTTCTGGGGCTGCTCTGGCTATCCCGACTGCAAGGGCACGCTGCCGGCGGGTTCGTCGGACAAGTCTGACTCGTCTGACAAAGCCCCGAAGCAAACTTCCCCTGAAGGCCACCGGCCACAACCGGACTAAATTCAAATCTCTTTAGATTGCTTTGAGATGGGCTGCGTGGTTGATTCCGCAGCGTGATCGGGACGATTCTGAACACCGCGTCGATTCTCGCCGGCGGGATCCTCGGAAAGACCGTTGGCAAAGACTTTTCTCCCGCCACCCAACAGCGGTTAAAAGTCCTATTGGGCGCGCTGACGGTTTATGTCGGGCTGAGCCTGACCTGGAAATCGATCCACGGATCTTTTGGCCAGATCTCGAAGCAACTCGGCATCGTGATTTTGTCGATGATGCTGGGCAACTTCACCGGGCGTTTGTTGCATTTGCAAGCGGGACTGAATCGGCTGGGCCAGTATGCCCGAAAGCAAGTGTCCGAGGCCGGGCCGTCTAGTGGCAATCGATTCAGCGAAGGGTTCATCACCTGCACGCTGTTGTTTTGCGTGGGGCCAATGGCGATCCTCGGCGCGCTTCAGGACGGGTTGAATGGAGATTTCAAAACGCTCGGGTTGAAATCGGTCATGGATGGTTTAGCGACGATGGCCTTTGCCAAGACCTTCGGCTGGGGAGTGATGCTGTCGGCGTTGCCAGTGTTTGTTTATCAAGGATCGATAACCTTGGCGGCCCGGATCGTACAACCGATTTTGGAGAACAAAGAATTGCTCGACGCGCTGAATGCGACAGGCGGTTTGCTCATTTTTTCAATCGCGTTAGTGATTCTGGAGATCCGCAAGGTGCGGCTGGCGGATTATTTGCCAAGCTTGGTTTTTGCGCCACTACTCACCTATTGGTGGAAGTGAAGGAAGATGCCTGACGCCATCTGGACCATCGGTCATTCGACGCGGCCGTTCTTCGAATTCCTGGAATGCCTGAAGGCGAACCGTATTCACCTTGTAGCAGATGTGCGTCGGTTTCCAGGTTCGCGCCGGTATCCGCAATACAATCAGGGCGAGTTGGCGCAAGCGCTGAACGGAGCAGTCCTTGATTTGCCGCTTTGACGACGAGCCACCGGCAAGGAAGGGTTAAAAAAGCCCGAGAACTTTCCCGAGCAGCACCAGAACGATGATCAGCGAAGCGACCGCGACCCAAAGAACAGGAAATCGTCGCCGCGCTTTTCCGCCGAACTCCTCGCGGACGAAATCTTCGTAGTCAAAGTCCGGGTCGGGCAAGTTCAGCCCGGCATAACGGCCTTCTTCCGACCAGCCAGTTTCCTCGCAGGAGCCGCATTCGGGACAGGCTTTCGCATTGGGCGGAACGTCAGCGCCACAAGCCGGACAGATATCTGGGCGGTTCAATGGAACTTTGTGTGGAAGAGATCCCCGGTTATGCCGTGGGCGGCTGGCAGGCTGCTCTCGCCAATGCTGGTGGGATCGAAACTCCACCGGGCGGCCAGGAAGAGGACCTTCTCGGCGTTGGTTTGGTGGGAATCGCGGCCCGGGATTTCAAAACCATCAGCAGCTTCGCCGTAGCCGAAACAGTGCAGTCCGAGATCTTTCTCAGCCTGCGTCAGTTTCCCCTGGTTCCAGACTGTTTGACCGGTCCAAGCGTAAGCGCGGAGGACGCGGTCGCCCTCGGCTTGGACCCAGGCATGATGATTGACCGCCCGGTGCGCGCTGAAGAATTGCACGTGTCCCAAGGCCCGGCTCAATTTCAGAATGAACCGGTAGCATTCATCGATGTCCTCGGCCGGATCGGGCAGCACCTGGCCGAGAATCAAAATCCAGCCTTTGACGGGCGGCGCAAGAAAAAGCTTGTGCTCTTGGATTCGGGACAACCCTTCGTTCCACGAGCATGGAATTGGATTGAGCAGTCCGAGGGCGGATTGGACCGCGTGCAAATTGGAGCTCCGGACGACTATCCAGCGACATGGCCGCTCGAACAAGCTCGGCAAGTAATTTTCGCGCTGGGAATCAGGAAAGATCACTTCCTCGAGGTCCAGCCGGGAATTTTGGTGGGCGCGCCGTTGTTTCACCAAACAAACCACCATCAAACTGAGCAGGATTCCGATGGCGATGACGCTGGCGAGCCAAAGAATCAGCAGACTTGCTGTCACCTCATTAGTCAACTCCGGCGTCATGTCGTCTGCGGTAGTGTAATCCGGTTTCGTTTTTCCTTCAAAGAGCAAAACCGATTTTCAGGTTTTCACCCATGGCGAAGGCGGGAAGTCACCCCCGAAACCGCGGCCCAAAGTTATCGGCCCTTGCTCTGGTGGCCGCGCCACGTTTCATTCGCTTTTGCGCGGAATTCCGCTAGCTTCTCGGTGTTTCAATATGGCCGTGCGAGTGAAGATCTGCGGGATTACCAACGTGGATGATGCCCTAGCTGCGATCGATGCGGGAGCTGACGCGTTAGGCTTCATGTTTTATGAACCGAGCCCGCGCTTCGTCATGCCCGCCCAGGCGCAAACAATTTGCCGGCAGCTCCCGCCGTTTGTGGCGAAAGTCGGTGTTTTCGTGGATGCCCCGGAGGAATTTGTCCGCGCAATCGCGACTGATTGTGGGTTGGACGCGCTGCAGTTTCATGGCAAGGAGACAGCCGCATTCTGCGGACGCTTCCCATGGAAGACGATCAAAGCGTTTCGAATGCGTGACGCAGAGTCGTTGGCGGCGCTTCGAGAATATGCGGCGCAGACGTGGTTGTTGGATGCTTTTGTTCCCGGCCAGAAAGGTGGAACGGGCGAGCGGTTCAATTGGGATTTAGCTGTGGCCGCGAGTCAGTTCGGGGGCCGCATCATTCTGGCAGGCGGGTTGAGCGCCCTAAATGTTTTTGAAGCGTGCCGCAAGGTGCGCCCATTTGCCGTCGACGTTTCGAGCGGGGTGGAATCTGCTCCAGGAAAAAAGGACGCAAAAAAAATGCGGAACTTCATCCAGGAAGCGCGGCGCAGCGCAGAGCTCGAGCCAAAGGAATTTGAAAATTCAAAATGAGGATACTTAAATCCGAAATATGAGCGGTCCAACACAAGCAACTCTCCCCGATGCCCAGGGACATTTTGGTCCGTATGGCGGGCGTTTCGTTCCGGAAACATTGGTCCATCCGTTGGAAGAACTCGAAGCCGAATACTGGCGTTCGCAACACGATCCTGAATTTCAACGGGAGCTGGACTATTACCTGCGGGAGTTTTGCGGCCGGCCCACGCCGCTTTATTTCGCTGAGCGCCTGACGCGAGAGTTAGGCGGGGCGAAGATTTACTTGAAGCGCGAAGACCTGCTGCACACCGGGGCGCACAAGATCAACAACGCGATGGGCCAGATTCTATTGGCGCGGCGGATGGGCAAAACCCGGATCATTGCTGAAACTGGCGCGGGTCAGCACGGCGTGGCGACCGCAACCGTTGCGGCGATGTTCGGTTTGAAATGCGTGATTTACATGGGAGAGGTCGATTGCCAGCGGCAGGCGTTGAATGTTTTTCGGATGAAGCTGCTCGGCGCGGAAGTCGTTTCGGTGACCGCGGGCCAGAAAACGTTGAAAGAAGCCATCAACGAAGCGATGCGGGACTGGGTCACCCACGTGCGCACGACGCATTATATTTTAGGCACAGCGTATGGCGCGCATCCGTATCCAGTGATGGTCCGGAATTTCCAACGGATCATCGGCGACGAAGCGCGGCGGCAGATTCTCGAGCGTGAAGAACGCCTGCCGGACTTGCTGGTCGCGTGCGTTGGCGGCGGCTCGAATGCGATCGGCTTGTTTTATCCGTTTTTGGAAGACAAATCTGTCCAGATGCTCGGAGTCGAAGCGGGCGGGGAGGGGATCCGGCCGGAGAAACATGCCGCGCGTTTTCAAGGCGGTTCGATCGGCGTGCTGCAGGGAACGCGCTCGTACGTGTTGCAGGATGAAAATGGTCAAATTCAGCTGACGCACAGCGTTTCAGCCGGGCTCGACTACGCTGCGGTTGGCCCCGAGCACGCTTGGTTGCGCGATGAAAAGCGGGTGGAGTACTCGTTCGCGACGGACGATCAGGCGCTCGCCGCTTTCCAAAAGCTCGCCCGGTTGGAAGGAATCATTCCCGCGCTCGAATCGTCTCATGCTATCGCGGCCGTGATCGAACGCGCTCCTCAAATGTCCGCGGATAAAGTCATCATCGTGAATTTATCCGGACGCGGCGACAAAGATGTGTCGCAAGTTGCCGAGAAGATCCGATTGTGACCGGAGGTCGCGGAGATTTCCGCCGGCTGGCGGAAATTCAGCGCGCTCACCAATTCGGCGTTCGACTTTTGCAGGGAGCCTCCGCATAGTCCCACGCCATGAGATCGATGACCGGGTACGGCCGAGGTGAGGGGGCGCTGAGCGGGGCAAAAGTCGCGGTGGAACTCAGCTCGGTCAATCGCAAACAGAGCGAGATCAGTTTGTATCTGCCGCGTGAACTCGAGCCACTCGAGACGCGCGTCCGCGAGGAGATCAACCGGCGGATCGCCCGCGGTCGAATCGTGGCGAAGGTTGCCCTCGATCTTTCAGATGAGGCGGGTTTGGGCGGGGTGGAACTGAACGTGCCGCTGGCCAAAGCCTACGCAAAAAAACTGACCGAGCTCGCAAGCGAGCTCAAGCTGAAGGAGGCGGTGACGTTGGAATTATTAATGCGCGTGCCCGGTGTGCTGCGGACAGATGGGGAATTCTCGAAGGCGGACATTTTCTGGCCTCCGCTGGAAAAAGCTTTAGCCAAAGCTCTGAACGAGTTGGTGCGGATGCGAGAGCAGGAAGGGGCGAATTTGCTGGAGGATCTCCGCCAGCGCGTCGCCACCATGCAGAAGCTGGCCGGCCGCATTCACAAGTACGCCCCGCAAATGGTGAAGAATTACCGGCGACAACTCCAAGCCCGGATCAAGGCCGCGGGCCTCGAGTATCCCGGCCCGGAGGACGAACGGTTGTTGAAGGAAGTCGTTTATTTCGCCGATCGTTCGGACATTTCGGAGGAACTCACCCGATTGCAGAGCCATTTTCATCAATTTGAAATCTACGCCAAATCGAGCGATCCAGTGGGACGGACGCTTGATTTCCTGGCCCAGGAAATGAATCGCGAAATCAACACGATGGGCGCCAAAGCAACGGACAGCCTTGTCTCCCGCGAAATCGTCCGGCTCAAAGCGGAGCTCGAGAAATTCCGCGAACAAGTTCAGAACGTCGAGTGAGCGGCATGCGTGAACCAGCATCTGGAGCTCTCCTCATCGTCATTTCCGCTCCGTCCGGGGCGGGCAAAACGACCATGTGCGAGCAGTTGTTGGAGAAATATCCAAACACCGTCCGCGCCATCACCTGCACCACGCGGCCGCCGCGCGAGGGCGAAAAAGACGGGGTGGACTATTACTTTCTCGATCCGGCCGATTTCCTGCGCAGGCTGCAGGCCGGGAATTTTCTCGAGCACGCCACCGTTTATGGAAACAGCTATGGCACGCTGAAGGCGGAGGTGCTGGGGAAATTGCGCCTCGGACGGGACGTGCTGCTGAGCGTCGATGTTCAAGGGGCGGCCACGATTCGAACGCGTGCGGAAGACGATCCTGAATTGAAAAACGCTCTGGTCACCGTTTTCCTGAGCCCCAAGTCGATCGAAGTGCTCGAGCAGCGGCTGAAAAAACGCGGCAAAGATTCGCCCGGCACAATCCAAAAGCGCTTGGCCGTCGCGCGCCAGGAAATTGCGCAATGGAAACATTTTGATTATTTGATCGTCAGCGACAGCATTGCTGAGGATCTGCGCCGGATGCAGGCCATCATCGAAGCCGAGAAAATGCGGCAATTGCGTTGCGCGCCGCCGCAGTTGGACTAGCGGAATTGACGATTGACGATTGACAATCGCTGATTCGCGGATCCCGCTCCGCAAACAAAATGAAACGGTCGCGCAGCATCGATTGACATTCACCCAACGAGAAAACTCAAGATGAGTTCAGGACGAAACATTGTTTTGGGCGTCACGGGATCGATCGCCGCGTATAAAGCCGCTGATATCGCGAGCCGGTTGACCAAAGAATCCTGCGATGTGCGCGTGGTAATGACCGAAGACGCGTTGCGATTCATCACCCCACTCACCTTCAAAACGTTGTCGCGGCACCCTGTCATCACCAGCTTGTATGCGGAGGAGGAGGGCTGGAAACCATCGCATATCGAACTGGCGGACGAAGCGGATTTGTTGGTGGTCGCGCCGGCGACGGCGAATATTCTGGCCAAGCTTGCTTGCGGCCTGGCCGACGACGCGCTGACGTGCATTGCGTTAGCCTTGAATCCGAAAGCCAAAACGTTATTGGCGCCCGCCATGAACGGGAAGATGTGGCTTCATCCCGCGACGCAGGAGAACGTGGCGAAACTCAAAGCCCGCGGCGCCGGGTTTATCGGGCCGGAGGCTGGACTTTTATCGTGCGGGTACGAAGGGCTGGGGCGGCTTTGGAACGTCGAGGAGATTGTCGTCCGGGCTTTGGAGTTGCTCGCGTGAGGGCCGCGCGGGATTGGCGTAGCGCCTCGGCTGCAGCGTAACGCGACGTTCCTGGCGCGAGGGGCAGCGGCACATGATCGGAACGCGGGCTTCAGCCTGCAGCCAAGGAGTAAACACCGTGGCATTGGTGTAACGCCTCGCCTGCAGCGTAAACGCTGCGTTCCTGGCATTCGGTTTCACCCTGTGTTCGTCCCGCTTCAACTCGCCGCTGGCGTTTCGCTGACGGTTCCATTAGCCTGCATTTTGCCGAATTTGTTCGCATGAAGCTGCTCCGTTCCTCGATGTTCAAGCACTGGCCCCGGCTCTGGGCAGGGCTCGATCCTGAGCCAGTCCACCACTCGGCGCGGATTCGCTTCATGGAGGTTTACATTGGTCTGCCCGTAAAAGCGGCCGTCATTTGCGTTCTTTTCTATTACTTCTTTTTTTCGAACTGGTTTGAGGACGTGACGCAAGGGGCGGAATCGATTCAACACCTGTTGCGGCAAATGCTCCATCCTTCCCGGGAATTTGCGCTGCTGTGCGTTCGTTACTTTTTTTTGGGCTATGTCGTGCTGAATGCGGCAGCAGCCAGCCTGTTCATGGGGATGGGCCAGTTGCCGTATTCGTGGATCAGAAATGTCGTTTTCGCGATCGCGGCCCTGGATGCGCTGTTCTTCTCGGCCCTCACGGCCGTCACCGATGGCTTCAATAGCGTGCTATATTGGGTCTTCCTCGGTTTGATCGTGCGGAATGCGATCAGTGTCCCGATCGCCAGCCGGCAACTGACGTTAAACGGGCTGGTATCGCTCGGCTATTTGCTCGCGGGATTTTTGCAGCGGTCCATGCAAGAGATCGAGACGAGCACGTTGTCATTGGCGGCGGGAAATAAAGCGATTCAACAGAGCTATACCGCCGTCGGCATTGAGAATTACACGATCGAATCAGTCGTTTTGCGCCTGGCGTTGTTGTTGTTGATGACGGTCTGCTGCTATGGTGTGCAGACGGTGTTCGATCGCAAGTGGCGCGAAATCGAGGAAGCGCGGGAGTACGAGCAGCGGCAGCAGCAATTACAAGCGGCGGGGCGGTTGGCGGCGGAAATCGCGCATCAATTAAAGAATCCGCTCGCCATCATTAACAACGCCTCGTTCGCGCTGCAGCGGACGCTGCGGGAAGGCAAGACCATCACCCAACAGATCCAAATCATCCGGGAGGAAGTCGAGCGGTCCGATCGCATTTTGACTGAGCTGATGGGCTACGCGCAATTGACGGAGGGGAAAGTGGAGAAGATCAATGTGGCGGAGGAGTTGGACCGTTCGATCGACGCCGTCTTTCCCGCGGCGGCAAAATATCCGGTGGAAATTCGCCGGGATTATGGGCCGGCGTTGCCAAATCTGCTGGCGCAGCGGGGGCACATTTCCGAAGTGTTCGTGAACATTCTGCAGAACGCGCGTGAAGTCCTGAACAGCCACGGGTTGATCTCCGTGACGGCGCATTATATCGATGGCTACGCCGTGGTGCGAATCGAGGACAACGGTCCGGGAATTCCCCCGGAGCAGCTTCCGAAAATTTTCGAGCCATACTTCACCACGAAACCAAAGGGAACCGGCTTAGGCCTGGCGATCGTCCGACATAACACCGAAATCTACGGCGGCACCGTCGAGGCCCAGTCGGAGATTGGAAAGGGCACTGTGTTTACAGTAAAGTTTCCTGCGAAAAGCCTAATGAGAATCCGTAAATGAGTTTCAAGCTGCCCCCCATTTTGATCGTGGACGACGAAAAGAACATGCGACTTTCGTTGGAGACGGTGATGAACGAAGAAGGATACGAAGTGCGCGCGGTCGAATCCGCCGAACACGGCTTGAAGCTGCTCGAGCACGAAGAAGTGTTCATGGTGATCACGGATGCCCGGTTGACCGGCATGAGCGGCTACGAGTTTTTGGGGAAAGTCCGCCAGCGCTGGCCCAATCTCCCGATTCTCATGATCACGGCTTACGCCACCCCGAAACTCGCCGTTGAAGCGATCAAGGCCGGCGCGATCGATTACCTGGCCAAGCCGTTCGCCCCGGAAGAATTGCTCCATGCGGTGGCTCGCTGCGCCGAACGCCACCGCTTGCTGATGGAAAATGCCAAGTTGCGCGCCCGCGCCGTGGAAGGGTACCGGCTCGAACAAATCATTGGCGAATCACAAAAAATAAAAGAGCTGCGGCACCTGATCGAGACCGTGGCCCCGACCGATGCGACGGTGTTGGTCTTGGGAGAAAGCGGCACGGGCAAGGAACTGATCGCTGGCGCATTGCACAATTTGAGCAAACGGGCGGCGGGCAATTACGTTCGAATCAACTGCGCGGCCATTCCGGAGATGCTGTTGGAAAGCGAGCTGTTCGGCCACGAGAAAGGCGCGTTCACCGGCGCGCTCAAGAGAAAACCCGGGCGGGTGGAAGAGGCGGACGGCGGGACGATTTTTTTGGATGAGATCGGCGACATGAGCCGGCCGCTCCAGGCCAAGCTGCTGCGGTTCCTGGAAGACGGCACCTTCACGCGGGTTGGGAGCAACGAAGAATTGAAGGTGGACGTTCGGCTCATCGCCGCGACGAACCGCGATATCATCGAGGCAATTCACCAGGAACATTTCCGGGAGGACCTGTACCACCGCCTCAACGTCGTTCAATTCCGTTCGCCCCCGTTGCGTGAGCGCGGTCAGGACATCATTTTGCTTGCCGAACATTTTCTGCGGCATTTCACGCTCATCATGGGCAAGCCCATCAAAAGCATCTCCAAATCGGCCGAGCAGAAACTGCTGTCGCATCATTGGCCCGGGAACGTTCGCGAGCTTCGGAATGTCATCGAGCGAGCGGTGATTCTCGAGCGAAGCGACGAAGTGCAGCCAACCAGTCTTCCCGACTTCAAGCTGGAGAAACAGCTCCGACGGGAGGACAAGACGCCCATCTTGGACCCGGCGCTCTCTCTGGACGATTTGATGGCGCACTATGAAAAGGAACTGATCTTGTCGATCTTGGAGGAAAACCAGTTCAATCTGGGCAAGTCGGCCGAGCAATTGAAGATCACCCGCCACGCTTTGCGCTATCGCATGCAGCGACTCAACATCAGCGCGGACACGGCTATTGACGAGGACAGCGATGGTATGGGAAAAGAATGAGGATGATTGGACCGCGGTTTACCCTGCCGATTTTGGCGTTCTTTGAAGACGACATTACTCTGCCGAAATCGAGCATATGGACCATGCGGGAGCTCCTTCTGGTTGTAGGAGTTGGGGTCGTTCTGCTCGTCCTCCTCCTCCTCTGGGCGGTTTATCTCCGCGATCCGCGCCGCCGCAAACGCCGCCGCCACCATCGGCGCCAAGGCCGGAAAGTTTATCGAGAATCCACCCCGCCTCCTGCCGCGGACGAGGAAGAGGAAGAAAGCGAGGCTGACGCGCGCCGGAAATACAAATTCCGTTACCGCCGCCGCGAACATCGCTCTCGCAATCCAACGTTGTCTGAAACCGGCGGTCTTCCTCCCTCGCCGCCTGAGAATGAGGGCGCCCGGGTCCGGGACGAATCTTAACGGGCCGTTAACCGCGCCATGCAAATCAGTCAGGCGATCACGCGCAAAAGCGCTTCCAACCTGGCTTTAGCTTTCGTCCTGCTTCCAAAAGAAAAACGGACGGGCATGGCCGCGCTCTACGCGTTTTGTCGCGAGGTCGATGACATTGCCGACGACGAACACGCCCCGGTGGAACAGCGGCGCCGTCAATTGAGCGGCTGGCGAGAGGACATCCAGCGCGCTTGCTCCGGCCACGCGCCGAAATTTGCCGTCAATCGCGAACTGCAACCGTTCATCGAGCGGCACCGGTTGCCTTACGAGCTGTTCGACGAGTTGTTGCGCGGCGTCGAGATGGATCTCGAGATCAAGCGCTACTCCAATTTGGCCGAGCTAGAACAATACTGTTATCGTGTGGCCTCGGTGGTCGGGCTGCTCAGCATCGAGATCTTCGGTTATAAAAATCCCGGCTGCCGTCAATACGCCATTCATCTCGGGAAGGCGCTCCAACTCACCAATATTCTCCGCGACGTGCGCAGTGACGCAGCCCGCGGGCGGATTTATCTGCCGAATTCGGAAATGAAACGGTTCGGCGTGACGGCTGAAGAAATCACCGCGTGCCGCTACTCGAATCGGTATCACGACTTGGCCCGCAGCATGGCTGGGACGGCCCGAGGATTTTATTCCGCAGCTCGGCGAACGCTGCCTGCGGAAGATCAGCGGTCGATGGCCACGGCTGAACTGATGGGCAGCGTTTATTGGAGGCTATTGCTCAGCCTCGAGAGGCGCGGCTTTAATGTGTTCGATTTGCCCCCGACCCGGGTGAGCAAAGCGCAAAAAGCCTTTTTAATCCTGCGCAGCTGGTACGGCTTGTGGACAGGAGCGTTGGTTCCAGGTTATGGCAGCGGCTGATAAACGCCGCCGGCTGATCGTCAATGCCGATGATTTCGGACGGTCGGCAGAAATCAATGCCGCTGTCATTCGCGCGCATCGCGAGGGCATTTTGACCTCGGCCAGTTTGATGGTCACAGGCGCTGCCTCCGAAGAGGCCGTCCGGCTTGCGCGGGAACATCCCCGTTTAGGAGTTGGATTGCACCTGACGCTGGTTTGCGGGCACGCTGCTCTCTCTGCCGCGGAAATTCCAGGGCTGGCCGATGCCAAAGGAGAGTTCGATTCGAACCCAGTCCGCGCCGGCTTGCGCTATTTTTTTCAACGAAAACTGCGGGCGCAACTCCGCCACGAGATCGCCGAGCAGTTCAGAAGATTCCATCAAACCGGCCTCGCGCTCGATCATGTCAACGGGCATTTGAACATTCATTTGCACCCGGCCGTCTTCGATATTTTGATGGAGAACGCTGATGCTTGGGGCATTCGCCGGTTCAGGCTCACCCGCGATCTGTTTGGGTTGAATGCGGCGCTGGCTAAAGGGCGATGGCTTTACCGCATCAGTCACGCGATTGTTTTTGGCGCGTTGAGCAAGCGCGCGGAACCAGCGCTGCGCCGTCGCGGGATTCGTTATGTCGATCGAGTCTTTGGGTTGCTCCAGACCGGGTGCGTCGATGAAGGCTTTATCGTGCGGCTGATCGACCGGTTGCCGCCGGGCGATTCCGAGCTTTACTCCCATCCGTCGCTCAAGGAATTTAGCCACGAGTTCGAAGCGCTGCTCAGCCCCGCGATTCGCCGCGCGTTATCGGCTGCAGAGATCGATTTAGCGCGGTACCAAGATTTATGATCAAATTGATTGTCGTTCTGTTGGTCGCGCTCATGTTCGAGGCGATCGGGGTGGTTTTTCTGAGCAAGGCGCTGAAAGAATCGACTCCACCTTCGGTGCGAACGTTCACCGAGGTGACAAAGACGGTCCGGGCGGTCGCAACGAATGGATATTTTTGGCTGGGCCTGCTTTTGGAAACGTGTTTCTTCGTCGGCCTGCTCATCCTCTTATCGCAGCTCGATGTCAGCGTCGTCTGGCCATTAACCGCCCTGGGCTTTGTTGTGACCACGCTGGCTGCGAAACTTTTTCTGCACGAGAATGTCTCGACGATCCGCTGGCTGGGCGTGGTCTTGATTGTGGCAGGCGCGGCGCTGGTGCGATGGAGCGAGCAACCGAAAACGCCTGATGCCGCGCCCCAGGCTTCCACCGATTCGAGTCTCAGCCCGAAATAAACTTCGCCAGAACTTCCGCCAGGTTCTCGGCGGCGGAGCGCGTCTCCCGTCGGAAACGGATTAATTCCGAGATCTTCGTTGGTTTTCGAGCAATGATGGCCGCAAGTTTCCAATAGCTCATCCGCCAGTTCGCGTCGAACACCGCGTTAAAATCGATCGGCATGTCCGTGTCAGCCGCATCTGAAATTGAACGGACAATAGCTGCTGGAATTCCCCGCTTCGCGCAAATCTCGAGAATCGCGGCCGATTCCATCTCCACCGCATCAGCGCCGGATTCCATCCGCAACGCGGCTTTGGATTGTTTCGTGACGGCGATCACGTCCGAGCAGACGAATCGTCCCGGGCGCGCTCGCGCCGCGACCAAACGATCGCTCGCGGTAAAATGCTTGGCCGCGTGAAACAAAACCTCGCCGCAACGCAGTTCAGGGCTGAGCCCGCCGGCAAAGCCACAAGTGAGCACGAGCGCGGGAGCTCTCCGAGTGAAAGCCCCGTGCAACTGTCGGCGCGCGTTGTCCGGCCCGATTCCGGTGATGAGAACATCGCACGCGCTCGCTCCGGATTTCCTCAGGAAAGGTCCGGCTTCTTCACGGACGGCAAAACAAACCAGAATGCGATTTTCAGTATTTTCAACGGGCATGCGGGCCTCCGCAGAGGAAGATCAGTCGGACGAGCTTCAATTCTTCATAACAGATGGCGCCGTTCAGCGCCTCATAAATGGGTGAGAGACGCTCGTGACCGAGCTTGCCAAATAACGCCATGACTCGGTCGCGTTCGCTGCGGGAGAGCGTTGTCTCTTGGAGCAAATGCTCCGCCTCGAGCGGCTTTCCAGAATCGAAATAGCGCTCGAGATTTTCCAGAACGGTGTTTCGCTTGATGCCGAGGCGCGTCGCTAATCCCTGCAACGATTCGCCCGCGGCAAAGGCCTCGCCGATTTCTTCGAAACGACGGCGAATCGTGAGCCAATCCGCGGGATCTTCTGTTTGCGCAAGATCATTCCGGTTCGCCTTGCGATCGCCGGCGCAGTGCGCCCGGATCACCGCGAGGAAAGCTTGGCCGTACTTCGCCAGCTTGACTTGCCCCACGCCATTGATGGCCAGGAACTGTTCCGGCGTGCGCGGACAATCGGCCGCCATATCGAGCAGCACCCGGTCAGAAAAAATGACGTAAGCTGGGACGCCGGCTTCATCAGCCAGCTCCCGTCGCCGCCGCCGCAATTGTTCGAACAAAGCCGGGTCGTGCTGGGAAGGCGCGCTTTCCGGCGCAAGCGCGTTGCAATTATCGCAATACCCGCAAGGCCGCGCGGGGGCCTCGCCAAAGTAGGACAGCAACGGCCCGCGGCGGCAGCCGGTGCTCTCAGCGAAAAGGAGCATGGCATTCAGCCGGGCCAGGCGACCTGGCCGCTCGGACGGCGCGCCTTCATCGATGAAACGGCGGATAATGACCGCGTCCGCTCGGCTAAAGAGCAGAAGACACTCGGCGGGCAAACCATCGCGGCCAGCCCGCCCGATTTCCTGGTAATAGCTTTCGATGTCTTTGGGCAGATTGTAATGAAGCACAAACCGCACATTCGATTTGTTGATGCCCATGCCGAAGGCGACCGTGGCCACCATCACGATGGCCTCTTCCCGGATGAACTGATCCTGGTTCCGCTGTCGAACGTCCTTTTCCAAACCGGCATGGTACGGCAACGCGGCCCAGCCGCGCGCCTTCAATTCGGCCGCGAGTTGGTCCACCTGTTTCTTCGTCGTGCAATAAATAATCCCGGCTTCGCCGCGATGACGTTTCAGAAACGCGAGCGTCTGCCCGAGTCCATCCCGGCGTGTTTGGGCGCCCAAAAAGAGATTCGGGCGATTAAATCCGCCAGTGAATTCTCCAGTCCGGGGAATGCCAAGCAACCGGCGGATGTCCTCGCGCACTCGCGGTGTGGCGGTCGCAGTGAGAGCCAGGCAAACCGTTTCGGGAAAACGTTGGCGCACCTGCTGCACTTGCCGGTATTCCGGCCGGAAATCGTGGCCCCATTGAGAGATGCAATGGGCCTCGTCCACCGCGAAACAAACCACCTTGCTTTGCTCGAGCAGGACGAGCGATTCCGGCCGGAGCAAGGTTTCCGGCGCGACGTAAAGAATCCGCGCCTCGCGCTCTCGCACGCGATTTGCCACGGCCAAATATTCCGCGTGCGCCAATGCGCTATTGAGAAACTCCGCGGGTATGCGCAACTCGCGAAGCTGGCTGACTTGATCGCGCATCAAGGAGATCAGCGGCGAGACGACTACGGTCAGACCATCAAGCAAAAGCGCAGGCAACTGATAACAAAGAGATTTGCCGCCGCCGGTCGGCATGATCACCAGCGTGTCTTCACCCTGAAGCACCCGGCTGATGATCTCGGCTTGCAAGGGCAGAAAATCCGCATAGCCAAATGTTTGTTTGAGCACTTCCCGGGCGTGATCGAAGCCTGGAGTTGCTCCGCAAGGCGCGCCTTGCGATTTCTTGTCCTTCGCGCAAAACGGTTGCTCGGACAAAAACCAGCCTGACAGCTGCGCGTGACAGCGCAGTTCTTCTTCGGGCTTGTCGGCTGGCCGCCACCAATGCGCCAGCGAAACTCTCAAGAGCGACCCGGCAGGAATGATTTCCAGTGGTTCTTGGAATCCCACAAACGTCAATGTTCGTCCCCCATCTTCCGTCGGATAGCGATACCTGATCCGCTTCCCATGGAGATCCATTTGCAAGGGCTGGTCAGGAATCCAAAACATCGTGCTATGCGACGGAACGTCGCCGCGCTCCGATATGAACAAGGCGCCTGAGGGGAGATGCTGCATTCGTTGTTCGAAGAGCAGTTCCGGCCCGCCTGTGACCGGCGGCATCAAACGGTGGATGATCTCTTCCACGTTGTTAACCCGCTTCAACCGCCGCCCGGACCGGACGATTATGTTCTCGATATGAGGCGGCGTTGGTTTCTCCTCCGGGAACGCGTCGAGTTCCCAAACTTCGCCGATATTGTATTCGAGCCCCGCGTGGTCGGCAGCGGCGAAAGGCAAAAGACGCACGCTTCCGCCGTCCTGCGTCAGCGCCCCAACACACGCGCCGTTCCCCCGCCGCGTTTTGGCGACAATCAGCACTCGCATACCCGCCTCAGTTCGGAATGAGGTGCATGACCTCGACCGCTAAATCGCGACGCAAGCGTTCCGCCACGAGCGACCGGTGGCACGCGGCGGGAGCACGCTCGACACAGAATAATGCCGCGACTCGGGTTGCGCGGCCGAGTTGGTCGATGAATTGGCGGCTGTCAAAATCGTTCAAGCATTGTTCGCCATATCCCGCAATGAATGCGTCGCTGAGTTCAGTCCGGCGTCGCTTGGTCGTGCGCGCGGCGTTGTCCGCCGACGTTTGGCGGTCGCGCAGTGTTCGATCAGGCGCAAGATGCTTGAAATGGAAGTAGTGAATCCCCATCTCCGCGAGCTTCGCCTGCAGACGCTGGCTATTGACGAAAGCGTATTCGCGTCCGCGCACGCCGCGGCGAAACCGAATGTCGCAGAAGGCATCGACGCCAGCGCCCCGCAATGCTTCGAAGAAGCCGTGTTCGTCAAAACCGTAAGCGCCGATCGTAACGATCCTGGGCATTGTAGTCGGCGACTCGAAACCATTCGACTGAGCCGGCATAGAATCTCTCCTTGATTATCGATCAAGTTCGTTCGGGCGGTCCGGTCCGTGTCGCTTGCGCGAGGTCAACGCTGGGCCTCCGAAAAAATCGAGTTGTCCGCCCGTAAGCCGATCCATCACCTGTTGCTGGGTGAGCACGCGTCCATCCTCATCGATATGGCGGACGGGAATCCCCGCGGCGGCGAGGGCCTCGCCAATCATTTTGCTGCGGTGACATTGTTCTGGCCGGCCTTCACTGCACATCAAGGCCGCGCGCACCCGCTGTTCATGCGCCTTGCGCAACCGCTCGATCCCAGCATTAAAGAATGGTCGCTGCCGGACCTTCTCGTAATCCACTTTTCCATCGCTGTAGCAATCCCGATCGCGGGGCTGACCGCCGAGCGTGTCTCCCATGAACAGATACCGGATGCCCTCCTTCGTCAGCGCCGCTTCCAACAGTTCCTTCGAGAATTCCGGTTTGAATTTCGAATAAGGCGCCGATCGCACATCGAGCAAATACTCAATCCCGTTCGCTTTCAGCGCGGCGATGAATTCCTCGATCGTGCGTGCTCCATAGCCGATTGTATGAAGCCAGATGTTCCCGTCCGAGACACTGGACTGCCTCATCGCATTCGGTGGATCACCTCCCTCACTCATCGCGCCGCAAATGTTTGCGAGCCCGTGGCCTGATTGCAATCTTGAAAATTGCTTCGCTAGATCAGCGCTGCGTGCCGCGCTTCAGCAGGTGGTGCTGTCATCGGGGGAAATTTTACCAGATTCGCCGAATTTGGTAGGCATCAAGTTGCTCGTCGTGGCTGACCAGGACGAGTTTTTCTAAGGTGGCTTGCGCGATGAGCAATCGATCAAATGGATCGCGGTGGCGCCACGGCAGCGTGAGCACGTGTGCCGCGTGGAGATATTCGATCGGCACAAAGGTGAAGCCGGTCTCTTCCAGGCCCCGCTGGAATGCGCCATCGAGACGAGCCCCGAGTTTAAGCTTCCCCAAACTTGCTTTGATGGCGATCTCCCAGATGCTCACGATACTGCAATGGAGATGATTTGCCTCGTCATGGAGAGCCTCTCGCGCCCGCGCCGAGAGCCTGGAATCATCCTCGGCAAACCAAATCAGAGCGTGGGTATCCAGCAGAAGCTTCATCGCTCATAATCGCGGAAATCATCGAGTGGAGCATCAAAATCCGCGGAGACATAGGTAAAGGTGCCTTTGGCGAAGCCAGCCGCCGCGCGTTTCTTGAGCCTGGAGATGGGACCCAGTTCGGCGACACGTTGGCCGTGGCGCGTGATAAAGAATCGTTGTCCGCGCTGGACCTGGTCTAGCAACTCGGAGAGGCGGGTCTTTGCCTCGAGCGTGCCAATCTCTTTGCCTTTCATAGGAAAAAATATGGTCAGGCTGGTCAGATGTGTCAATTGGAACATTATTCCGGCAGGCACGCGGTAAACAGTCCAGAAACCGGCGTCATGCTGCAGGGCGGCGATGTTTGTGACGATCATCTCGCCGTGACATTCGTCTGGCTAGAGGTTCCGGGGAGAGAATGAGCGAGGTGGGCCGCTGTGAGCACACCATCCATGTGCCTTTGAATCCAAATGTTCGTGTCGTGCGAGGCGGCCATGAATTGACTGCGGTACGGCGCCAGATCGAGTTCGCGGTAATTGAGCGCGTAAATTTCGACCACACCCGCAGCGTAGAGCCGCGTTCGAGGGTGCGGGCTCGCGAGCAATCGCACCAGGTTCGGGAATGTTCGTTGCGGGTCGGCGTCCCGCACGTTCATGAGCACTAAGCTCGCCGCATTGGCAAGCGTGTCCTGTGATTCCGGTGAATGCCAACCGCGTCGAATCAACGCCGGCACGCTGACATAGATGCGGCGATAAATCGCGCGTGGGAGTGTCTCGTGATAGCCAAGAGCGCCGACCAAAAAAACCGTCCCATGGGCGCCCATCTCGCGAAACGCATCGATGGCTGCTCCCTGTCCTGTCGCATTCTGCGAACCGAAGACATCACGCAACCAGTCCGTCGCTGAGCGCCCCCCGTAGGAAGGGATTCGCTCGCGAGGCAGGATACCGGAGAGAACAGCTGCTGCGGTTAACAAAACGACTCCAACAATCCACCATCGGCGTTTCGAGTTCATTTGAAGAACCAACGCGTGTAATTTGAGCAGGAGCGTTCTTTAGCACTCGAGAGGCTGCCTTTCGACCTGAAAGATCTGATGTCCGGTTTACCGTCCACAGTCAGGCTCGCGGAGCGGGCGAGGTTGCCTCAGCGCAGGCTCGGTTTGAGCAACGGTTCCTCGATTTGTTTGAGGGCCTTGCGGTTCCGCTCGCCATTTACTTTGTGAGCGGCTTTCTGCAGCAACTTCCGGTAATTGGCCAAGGCGAGGAGCGGCCAGGCATTGCGATACATGTCGTACTTGAGATAGAAGACACGCGGGAAGCCGGTGCCGGTCGTCTCCGCTTCGCTCCAGGAGCCGTCCGCGTTCTGCGTTCGGATCAGGTACTCGATTCCGCGAATGAGGCTCGGGCGGGATGGTTCGTCAAACGTGCAAAGCGCCATGACGGCCCAAGCGGTTTGCGAAGCGGTGCTGGGCCCTTGGCCCTTGAAAACCGGATCGTCGTAGGTGTTGCAGCGTTCTCCCCAGCCGCCGTCCGCATGTTGGACGCTCTCGAACCAATTTCGCGCCCGGATCAGCCATGGCTGATGCATGTTCAGGCCCATCGATTTCAAACCGCGCAACACTTGCCACGTCCCGTAAATGTAATTCACCCCCCACCGGCCGTACCAAGTTCCGTCACTCTCTTGGTGCTCTTGAATGAATTGAAGCGCCTTTTGAACTTGCGAATGGTCGACGGTGAACTTTTCCTCGCCCAACAGCTCGAGAATCCGCGCTGTGATATCGGCGCATTCCGGATCGAGCATCGCATTGTGATCGGCGAACGGGACCTTCTCCAAAATATTTTTCGTGCAATCTTTGTCGAACGCGCCCCAGCCGCCGTCTTTGCATTGGAAGGCAAGCATCCAATTCAACCCGCGCCTGAACGCGGCTTGTTTGCCGGCTGGATCATCTGTTTGAAGCCGGCGCAAGGCGAGCAGGACCATCGCGGTGTCGTCGACGTCCGGGTTCCATTTGTTGTCGAATTCGAAAACCCAGCCGCTCGGTTCGACATCGATTGGATTCTTGTACTGCCAATCGCCGCGGAACCGGATCTCTTTGTCGACGAGCCATTGACCAGCTTTTTTCAACGCTGGGTGCGTCGCAGGAACCCCGGACTCCGTCAGCGCGATCGCAACGATGGCTGTGTCCCAGACGGGGGAGAAACATGGTTCGATTCGAACCGAGTGTTCCGTTTCATGTTCCAGGTTCTTGAGTTCTCTCTCGGCGCGGAGCACTTGCGGATGATCGTCGGGATAACCGAGCGCTTTCAGCGCGATCAGCGCGTTCAGCATCGCAGGGAAAATCGCGGCCAGGCCGTTCGAGCCTTCGAAGCGCTCGATCATCCATTGCTCGGCCTTTTTCAGGGCGCGATTTCGGAACGGCCGGAGTTTATTGTTCTCGACGAATTTGTGCAGTTTATCGAGCCAGAGAAAGAGATTGCGCCAGGTAAAGAATTGCGGGTCGGGCGGCAAGGCCAGGTCGCGGGCGTGCATGCCTTCCGGATAAAGTTCGTCGAGGTCGACGTTCGAGCGGAGCGGACGGGTCGGTTTGAAATGGTTGATGATGGCGAGCGGCACGAGCATCGACCGGCTCCAGGAACTCATCTCGTGGAAATTCACGTGAAACCATTTTCCAATGAGAATGATCTCGCACGGAATCGTCGGGACGTAATCCCAAGGGAACAATCCGAGCAGGGCCAGGTAAAGTTTGGAAAACGTGTTCATCCGCGGCACGCCACCGAGGTTCAGCGCAACTTCGCGGGCTCGGAGCATGCGGGGATCTGTGGCCGGGACGCCAGCGAGTTTCAATGCGAGGTACCCTTTGATCGTGGCGTTAACCTCAGCCGGACCGCCGTAATAAATGTTCCAGCCGCCGTCCGGCAATTGCATCGAGAAGATGTGATTGACCGCTTTGCGCTGCCAATCTGGATCGACCTCCCCGTTCCAATGGTGGTACGCGAGCATGTCCGAAACCAGGGTGGAATCGACCATCAGCTCGCCAACCCAATAGCCTTCCGGCTTCTGCAAATTAAGCAAATGCCGTTGCGAGCGATCGATGGCCAAGTCTAAACCAGTCGAGAATTTCAGCCCTGGATTCGTTTGCCCCGGCACTCCACTCAACGAATTTCCGTTCGTTATACCAGACACAATCGTTACTCTGCGAACTGCCTCTTGGGCTGTAAAGTCTTTTGTGGGTCGTCATTTTCGTTGCGGTTTCGCCTCTCAATTGTAACTTCCAAACTCATGCGGCTCGACTTCGTCAAAATGAACGGGGCAGGCAACGATTTCATCCTGATCGATAATCGGGCTCGTGCCATCCGGCTCAACCAGAAACAGATCGTGCAGTTGTGTGACCGCCAGCGCGGGATAGGCGCAGATGGTTTGTTCCTGCTCGTCCCGTGCGATTCGGGCGAGGCGGATTGGGCCTGGGAATTTTATAATAGCGACGGCAGCACCGCGGAGATGTGCGGCAACGGCGCGCGCTGCTTCGCCCGGTTCATTCAAAAAGCCACCGGTCAAACTGGCCGCACCAGGTTCTTAACGGGCGCAGGTGTGATCGCAGCCGAGTTTGAAGGAAGTCGCGTGACCGTAAACCTGACGAACCCTGCCGGCCTGCGGTTAAACGAAACGGTGGGGTTAAAGGCCGGACCGCAATTAATCCACTCGCTCAACACCGGCGTTCCTCATGCGGTGCTGCTGGTCCCGAATGCGGACGAAGCGATGGTCCAGCAGTTCGGTTCAGAGATTCGTTATCACGCCCACTTCGCGCCTAAGGGGACGAACGTGAATTTCGTGCAAATTCTGGGACTGGGCCGGATTCGAGTTCGGACTTACGAACGGGGCGTGGAAGGGGAGACGCTGGCGTGCGGGACGGGCGTAACGGCGTCGGCCTTGATCACCGCGCAATTGCACAAATGGCCTTCACCAGTCGAGGTCCAAGTTCAAGGTGGCGACCTCCTGAAAGTCAGCTTTCGAGGAATTGGCAGCGAGTTTAAGGATGTCCGCTTGAGCGGGCCGGCCGATTTCGTGTTCCAAGGGACGATCGAGATTTAGGCTGGCCAAAAGCGGCGGTTTCACCGAGTTTAACCCGTTATTCGAGCAAACATGTTTACTGGCATTTACACCGCGATTGTCACGCCCTTTAAAGGCGGCGCGCTTGACGAAGCCGCGCTGGACCGGTTGATCCAAAATCAAATCAGAGGGGGCGTCGACGGCATCGTGCCGGTCGGGACGACCGGCGAATCGCCCACGCTCGATTACGAGGAACACCAGCGGGTGATCGAGCTCGCCATCAAGTTTGCCCGACGGCGGATTAAAGTAATCGCGGGAACAGGCGGCAATTCGACTTCGGAAGCTGTTTTTCTGACGCAAGCGGCGGAGCAAGCCGGCGCGGATGGGTCCCTGCAAGTCGCGCCTTACTACAACAAACCGACTCAGGAAGGTTTGTTCCAACATTTCCAGGCGATCGCTCGGGCCACCAAGCTCCCGATCATTCTTTATAGCATCCCCGGTCGCTGCGGGGTCGAAATCGGAGTCGAGACCGTCCGGCGGTTGGCCGAATCGTGCCGGAACATCATTGGAATAAAAGAGGCGGGCGGAAATGCGGATCGCGTCAGCCAATTGCGCGCTGTGCTCGGTCCAAAATTCACCATCTTGAGCGGGGATGACTCGCTCACGTTGCCGTTCATGGCGGTCGGTGCGCAAGGCGTCATCAGCGTCGCGTCGAACGTAATCCCGAAACAAGTCACGCAGATGGTTCGAGCGTTTGCGGACGGCAACCTGGCGCTCGCTTTGAAACTGCACTCGAAGTTTTATCCCGTCTTCAAAGATTTATTCATCGAGACGAATCCGATCCCGGTAAAAGCTTCATTGGCCATGCTCGGGCAGATCCAGGAAGAATACCGATTACCGCTGGTCGCAATGAATCCTGCCAACAGAAAAGCATTAGAAAACACGCTGCGGCAGTGCGGGATTTTGAAGGGGTGAGGCGCGGCTCGCTCGGGGGGAACCTTTCATGCACCTGTTGCGCATCCAATTATGACTCGACTTGTCATTACCGGCGCGAAGGGGCGAATGGGCCAAATGCTCGCCGCTTGCGCCACGCGTCTTCCTGAAGTCCAAATCGCCGGACAGATTGATCTTGGCGACGATTTGAAAACCATGTTGCCGAAAGCAGACGTTGTGATCGATTTCAGCTTTCACGATGCCACGGCGGGCATTGCTTCGCTCTGCGCCCAGTTCAGCAAGGCGCTCGTGATCGGGACGACAGGGCATTCCGCCGCCGAAAAAAGCGACGTCCTTCGCCATCAATCCCAAATCCCGATCGTTTGGTCCTCCAACTATTCCACCGGCGTGAATGCGCTGTTCTGGCTGACGCGAAAGGCGGCTGAGATCTTGGGGCCAAGTTTCGACATCGAAGTTGTCGAGATGCACCATCGGCTGAAGAAAGACGCGCCAAGCGGCACCGCGACGACTTTGTCCGAAATCCTGGCGGACGTCCGCGATCAACAAATCGACCAGGTCATTCGCCATGGACGGCAAGGAATTGTCGGCGAACGAACCTCGGCCGAAATCGGCATGCACTCGTTGCGGGGGGGCGACGTGGTGGGCGACCACACCGTCATGTTCGCGGCAAATGGCGAGCGACTGGAGTTGACCCACAAAGCTTCCAGTCGTGAAACATTCGCCAATGGCGCGCTCCGTGCGGCTCTTTGGGCGGTGGGAAAACCACCTGGGCTGTATCAAATGAAGGACGTGCTCGGGTTGGTGGATTGACGATCGAGCGATTGCCCTGCCATCCGCAATCCGCAATCCGCAATCCGCAATCCGCAATCCGCAATCCGCAATTACCATGGTCCTTCCCTCAGCTCTCGCTTTGGTAGCGCTCGGATCGAACTTAGGCGATTCGCCCGCTCTGCTCCGGCAAGCGATGGCCCAGCTTGAAAGGATCTCGGCTGCGCCGCTCTTGCGGTCCTCGCTGTGGCGAACAATTCCGGTCAACTGCCCGGCGGGTTCGCCCTTGTTCGTCAACGCCGCGGTTGGTTTAGTTCCACTTCCTGGCGAAACCCCCGAAACTTTGCTCGCCAAATTACAAGAGCTCGAACGCGACTTTGGGCGGCGGCCGAAAAAAGTTCTCAACGAGCCGCGCCCGCTCGATCTCGATTTGATTGCTTTCGGCGCGGAACAGCGGTCTTCGCCAGCGCTGACTTTGCCTCACCCTCGCGCGCGTGAACGGGCTTTCGTGCTGCGTCCACTGGTGGAAATCGTGCCCGACTTTATTTTGCCGGGGGAACGGCGGACGATCCGGGAGCTTTTGGTCGATGCAGACCCGAGGGGAATCATGGAACGCCTGTAGCCGCCTGTAGCCGCCGACGTGAGGAGGCGGCCAAAGCATTGCATCTCGGTCATGCACCAATGTGCTGCCAAACGTGGAGGGGTTCATTGACATTTGTTGCAAATGAGACTAATTAAAGTCTCAGATGAAAACAGCCGTCGCCAAAGTTCACGTGAAGAAAACCGCCCTCTTCCCTGAAAAGCATGCCGGAAAGAAAGATCATCCCGAGGCTGGGATTGTTCACTCCCACATTCGCGCTCCGGGCAAGAGCGCTCCCGCGGCGCCGACCCCATCGAAAGTTATCGAAGGAGTCACGGCCGGTCTGCCGATCGACGAACTAGACGCGTTGCAAGCGAGCCTCGGCATTCCGATAGATGAACTGGCGCGGAAGCTGGGCATTTCTAAAGCGACTTTGCACCGCCGCAAGCTCGAAGGCCGGCTCGGCCGCAACGAGTCCGATCGCGTGGTCCGTTTCGCGCGGTTGATGGGCAAGGCGGTCGAGGTATTCGAAACCGAGGCCAATGCGCGTAGCTGGCTATCATCCCCTCAATTTGGTTTGGGTGGTGCGGCGCCGCTGGATTATGCCGAGACGGAAGTGGGCGCGCGCGAGGTGGAGGATTTGCTTGGGCGCATCGAACATGGAGTTTACTCGTAGCAACTAATGCCGGAAGCCTGGCGGATTGTTCGGGAGAAGCATGCGGCCGCGGCGTTCACCGGCGAAGGCGCCGCGAAAACGGGCGGTCGTTGGAATTCCCGCGGCGTTGCTCTCGTTTACACGAGCGCCTCGGAATCATTGGCCGCCTTGGAAACACTGGTTCATTTGAATCCGTTCGTGCGGTTTAGTTACACGATATTTCGCCTGGAATTTAAGGAAGCAATCATCGAGGCGCTCCCATTGAAGAATTTGCCCGCGGATTGGCGGGTGGAGCCGCCGTCGCCTTCCACCAAGCGGATCGGGGATCTCTGGGTTCAGCAAGCCCGCTCGGCCGTCTTGGCTCTTCCCAGTATTCTCGTTCGGAGCGAGCGGAATTATCTCATCAATCCAGCACATCCGCAGTTCAGCCAAATCAAGATCGGCCCGCCGGAGAAGTTCGGTTTTGACCCACGATTGCTCGCCTGAAATCACACCTTGAATTTGCTTGCGCCGAGGGGCGTTTCCGAGATGATATCCTCAATTTTTTCGGCCTTGTTGCCGCCACCATTTGCTCTTTATGACCGATTTTAAATTCTCCTGTCCTTCCTGCGGCCGCCACTTGCAAGCCGATTCAACCTGGGGAGGGTCGCAGATCACTTGCCCAGCTTGCAAGGCCGGCATTGTGATTCCGCAGCAAAGCGTCGACGCCGCCGCCCCAACGCAACCAGCCGCCGCTCAAAAAAAGCTGTCGCGATGGCCCGTGCTCATCGCCGTGCTGCTGCTGGCGTGCGGCGCCACTGCCGGCTGGTGGTTTTATTTTCGATCGACGGGCGAACCGGCCAGCGCCGAAACGCCCGCCCTTGCGGCCAGTCAGACAAAGCGCGCGGAGAAAACTGCTCCCGAACCAGCGACCGCCCAAGAACCGTCCGCTGCAGCCACAGAACCCCGCGAGGCCTCCGCCACGACGTACCTGCCGCCAGATGCCGAAGTGGTCGGTTCGGTTCGAGTGGCTGCGCTTTGGAAATCACCGCTCCTGCAGAAGCTGGTCGCCACCTTCAAAGGCGCACAAGCCGCGAGTCTCACCGCTGAAATCAAAGAGAAAACCGGGTTCGCCCCCGAAGATGTCGAGGCCGTCTATTTCGGATTGAAAGATCTTGGCAAGCTGAGCGAGCTTGCCTCGAAAGCGAGCGGAGGAATCGGGCCGGGCCAAGCGGGGGTTTCGTTGGAAGCGAGCGATCTGCCGCAGGAGGGATTGATCGTCATTCAGACCACCAAAGAGTTGGCCGACGCTGACCGGCAGAAAATTGTCGCTCTGGCCAAAGGCGCGCAGGAAGCCAAACACAGCGACAAAACTTATTATCGGGCGGTGCTGGACCAAACGAGCACCAACGCCGCGGCGCTTTATTTTCCAAATCCCACCATGATCGTGCTCGGTCCCGAGGCGCAGGTGGTCAGCGCGATCGACCGCGAAACCAATGCTCCTCCGGCGAAACCCGAACTCGACTTTTTGAAAGAGGAACATTCGCTCTCCTTCGTCATTTTCACTTCGCCTGGCAACCTGGGCGATTCGTTGACAGCTCCGGCTGGCGGAGGGACTGACCCGGTCAGCCTGGCGATGAAGAAGCTCGATTCTTCCATTTCAAAAACCAGCTACGCGAGCGGGGCAAATTTCCTTGTGAAGGATAGCCTCCGGTTTCAGATGCGCTGGTTTTGCCGGAACAAAAATGGCGCGACTGACGTGGCCGCCGCAGCCCAGGATGTGTTCGCCCAGGCGAAGACGAAGTTCGCCGAGGTGCTCGCCGCGCTTGGTCCCGGAGCAGGTCAAACAATTCAAAAGCTGCTCGACAGCGCGAAAACGACGGCGCGCGGGAATAATGCGGACCTGGTCGTCGCGTTTCCCTCGGAGCTGTTCGAAGGTCAAGCGCTCGCCGGGTTGATGATGTCCGCAGCGATGATGGGCGGTCGAGCTGGCTTAGATCCGGGAATGAATCCAGGAATGCCCGCGAACCCGCGCATGCGCGGCCGGGGACGTCCTGCCAAACGGCTCAATAAACCGGCGCAAGAAAGCGCGGCGGTGGTTGAAACTGTTCGAGACGGAATGAACCAGCGTCTCTCGCTCTCTTCCGAACTGCCGGTCGGCTGGCAGGCGCCGGAAGGAACGAAAGCGCTTTTTGCCAGTTTGGAAATCTCCGGACTCGCGTCGGACAAAGCGACGACGGCACAACTGGCCCCGGGTTTTGGCGCGACTTCCGGGTCGGGCGAGGAACTCGACTTGATCAAGTCGGTTGCGGGCCTCCCGGAAAAAGGACGTTCTTCAACCGGTCCCGAAGTCGCTGCGGATGAAAAAGGCGCGGTCCGTCTTCAGTTCCTGCTCAAGATGCCTGCTGGCCAGTTGGATAAAATCTCACGTTTTGAAGGCGCAGTTCACTTGGTTTCGGGCGGAACTGAAAGAGAAGTTTGGGTGGAACGTCCTCTCGGAAGAAGCGGCTCGCTTCTCGAAGACCCGTCGCTATTAAAGGCTGGCGTGCGGGTGAAATTTTTGGACGACCCAGCCAACCTTCCGCAAGACCAAACCGGGAAGCACGTCTATTTCGAGATGAACGGAGCGCCTGCGGTGGTCCGCGATGTTGCTCTGGTGGATGCCTCCGGCCGGCGCGTCGAAACCGGTTGGAAAAGTTCCGACAAACAGGGGCAAGCCATTTACGATGTCAAATCGGAGCGCCTCATCCTGCCGCAGACCCGGCTGAAGATTGTCTTTGTGCTCGGAGAAAAGCCGACCGCTGTCCCCTTCAAGTTCGAGAATATTGCCTTGCGAAAGTGAGCTATTGCCGCCGGGCCAAAACCCGTTGCATTTCCCAGAGGATCTTTTCCGTCGTAAAACTCTTGGCGATCCAGCCAGCCGCGCCTTGCCGGATCGCATCGTCGACCTGCTGGACGGAATGACCGCGCCCGGAAAAGATCAGCACCGGCGTCTGCGGCCGCAGCAGCTTCATCTGCGCGAGCAAGCCGAGTCCGGCGATGTCCGGGAGTTGCAAATCGAGCAGGACCAGGGCGGGTTCGGTCTGGGAAAAAATATTTAAAGCCTGGGCGCCGTTCTCCGCGGCGAGAACGTAGTAACCCTTCATCCACAAATAATCCTTCAGGACATTTCGGACGAGCGGTTCATCATCGACCAGTAAAATAGGCTCGCGCATCAACGCATCATCGGCAGATCATTCGGAGGCCTGAAGTCAACTTTTTGGGGCTGAATCTCGCTAAGGCCCGCTGCGCGCTTCGTCCTGGGCGAGTTCATAGCTCAAGACGTAATTCTTCTGCCTCACAAATTCAACATGGCCGTCGCAGAACAGAATATTGCCTCCGCTCGCGCCATGGTCGTCGTTCTTGTCGGGATAATTATTGATCGCTCCGGCGCCTTGCCGGTCCCCATCCATGATCAACCAGATTTGCGTCGGGCCAATCATTTGGCCTTTTAATCCAAACACGGTGTTCTTGTGAACATAGCCGGAGGTGTTCCGATCGGATTTTTTGAGTCCGCCGGCGCTCACTTGCTTTCCGTAATACCAATGGTTCGCGACGGTGCTGCCGTCGTTGTTCATGAACCCGTAAATCTCGTAACTGACCCCGCGCAGTTCGTTGGTTCGGCCGTGCACTTTCTGGGCTTGGATCAGCATGTCGGTTAGAACGGTTTGGCCGTTCAGCGGATGCTTCGTCGTGTTGGTGGAAATATAATCATCGGTTGCCGGACAAGTGAACACCTGCCGGCCTACCGCGGCGGGAATGTAATTTGGGTAAAGCCAAGTCAGATCATCGTCCGAATCGCTGTAGGTTCCCGACAAATAGCCGTGCGAATCGTCTTGAGCATACATGTGAAACCCGATCCCCATCTGTTTCATGTTGCTGACGCAGGCGATTTTCTTGGCGGTGAACTTCGCTTTGGCCAGCGCCGGCAACAGCATCCCGGCCAAAATGGCGATGATCGCGATCACCACGAGCAGCTCGATCAGCGTGAATGCTTGCGTCTCTTGTAAGGCGGGCGGGAGCTGCGGCGCGGAAAACTTCCGGCCAGGGCGAAGTTGGAGAGTCACGAGGAGATCTTTTCCGCCCATAATAAACTTTGAGTCAGTGTTCGTCCGGAGCGTTTGAAACCAGCGGCACCTTATTAAATGTTTGGAGTTTGAACAACGTGAAAACAGTTGCGTGAACAGTTGCCCTCCAGTTGCCCCCCTGAGGGCTATTCAAAACCGATGACCTTGGCATCCGGCTGCGCGCCCGGGCGGACCTCGCGATGGACGTGGTGAATTTGAAAATCAGCAAGCTGGGCGGCCGTACAAAAATCAAACCAGCTCGCGACCTGTCCGTCAGCATGGCCATCGGAATGACCTTGGAAGACAGTTGGGGAGAGGACATCGGGGAGGGGACATCGGCACTGCCGCCATTGCGCATCTTGCGCAGAATTAGAGGCACGCCTAAAGGAGCATAATCCCATCGATTGCCTCGCGCCGCTAAGTTTCGCGGTTTTCGTGCGATGCTCTGGCGCCAGGGCGAAAGCGACGCGCACGTGCAACCGCAACTCGTAGTCTTCATTGACATTGATGCGCTTCGCGTCTTGCGGGCGTGATTTAGTTTTGTCGCATAAATTGAGCAGTTCGGGCTTTGAGAAGGTCAATCAACGTGGTAACAAGCGGGAAACCAAATTAGCCGTATGCGCAGGGTGCTCTTCTTTTTTTCGGTTTGCCTGATCGCCGGAGGCATGATCTTTGTCCGCGACCAGCATTCTGTTCGACGGTCGAACCGTCCACAGATTTCACACGCCTCGAAGCCCGAGCCCAAGCACGAAAAGCGCAGCGCTTCGGATTTGTTTTCGAGCGGAGAAATTCCGCGCTTGCGCATTGAAATTCCGAGGGGAGCATTTCGGACGCTCGAGAACACGCACTGGCGAAATGGAGAGGAGCGCCCCGAGGTCAAGGTCACGGTAAAAGAGGGGAACACCATCTACGAGAATGTTGGGCTCCATCTGAAAGGCGCGGCAGGGAGTTTCCGCTCGATCGATGATAAACCTGCCTTGACTCTCAATTTCCAGAAATTCTCCCCAGGCCAATCGTTTCATGGGCTGCACAAGCTCTCGCTCAACAATTCCGTCCAAGACCCGTCTTATTTGTCCGAAAAAATCTGCCGCGAACTATTTGCGGCGGCGGGAGTGCCTGTGCCGCGCTCGGGCCATGCTCGGGTGAGTCTGAATGGCCGTGATTTGGGGTTGTTCGTGCTAACAGAGGGCTTCAACAAACAATTTCTCAAGAAACATTTTAAGGACACAACCGGCGTGCTTTATGACAGCGGGTTTGTGCAAGACATTACCGGCTCACTAATTGTGAACTCGGGTGACAAATCGAGCGATCGTTCGGGGCTCGAACCGCTTGTCAGCGCTTGTCGAGAATCCGACCCCTCGAAACGATGGGAGAAGCTCGAACGCGCTTTGGACATGGACCGGTTCCTTTCATTCATCGCCATGGAAGTGATCCAGTGCCACTGGGACGGTTACGCGATGAACCACAACAATTGGCGGGTGTACCACGACGTGGCGGCGGAAAAATATATTTTCATGCCGCACGGCCTGGACCAAATGTTTGGCGTCATGCGGTCGAGCCCAAACTGCCCGATCCTTCCGCGCATGCAAGGCTGGGTCGCTCGCGCTGTCGTCAGCACGCCTGAGGGCAAACGGCGGTATCTCGAAAAAGTAGGCGATCTCAGCGCCAACGTGTTTAAAGTCGACCTGCTCTTGAAGCGAGTCGACGAGATTTCAGCCACGATTCGCCCTGTGCTCGCGGAATCGGATCCGAATGAGGCGCGCTCGCACGATGTTCACGCGTCTATGTTGAAATCGCGGATCGCGGCGCGTGCGGAGAGTTTGAAAACTCAGTTGGCAAATCCGGATAAACGCGACATGTCCGAGGAGGAAAACGGCTTCCCGCCCGTGCAATTTCGACGAATGCGGCCCAGAAGGTGACGGCTTCCGCCAACTGAGTCGCCAAGCGAGGTCTTCAATTTCTGAAACAAAACTGCTCGCGCCGTGTTCTAAGACTGTGTTTGGAAAATTGGATGATGCGCAGCCATCGTTGTAGCCGCCGAGGTGAGGAGGCGGACAAGGCATTCCCACGGGTCCATGCTTTCGCCTCGTCACCTCGGCGGCCACAATTTTAAGCCGACAGCAAAGGAACCATCTGTATGCCTGATGAATCGACCGGACGCACTCAACCAAACATCGACGCGATCATCCGCCTGGCGAGCCAACGCAAGCGCCTGCTCGAAGAAATCGCCAAAGTCATCGTTGGCCAGCAGGAGGTCGTCGACAACGTTCTCCTCACGATATTCTGCGGCGGGCATGGATTGATTGTGGGCGTGCCTGGCCTGGCCAAAACGCTGTTGGTGCGGTCCCTCGCGTCGAGCCTCAATCTTAACTTTAGCCGAATTCAATTTACGCCTGACCTAATGCCGTCGGATATCACCGGCACAGATATTATCGAAGAAGATCCCGCGACGGGTCAGCGGCGCCTCGAATTTCTGCCCGGACCGATTTTTGCGAATTTAGTCCTGGCGGATGAGATCAACCGCACACCGCCCAAGACCCAAGCGGCGATGCTGCAAACGATGCAGGAGCACGAGGTCAGCATCGGTTCGAAGACATATCCGCTGCCGGCGCCGTTTCATGTTTTCGCGACCCAGAACCCGATCGAGATGGAAGGCACTTATGTGCTGCCCGAGGCGCAATCGGACCGGTTCATGTTTAGCATCCACTGCGGCTATCCAACCAACGCGGAAGAGGAGAGAGTGGTGCGAAGCACAACCGGCACGGAGATTCCCGCGCTCACGCACATTCTCGATGCGAACGAAATTATCGAGATTCAAAAACTGGTTCGTGCCGTTCCCGTTTCTGACGAGGTCATCCGGTTTGCGGTCAAACTGGTTTCGCGCACGCGGCCGGAAGACCCGGCCGCTCCGCCCTTCGTGAAGGAATACGTCCGCTGGGGAGCGAGTCCGCGCGCCTCGCAGTATCTGGTGCTCGGCGCCAAAGCGCTCGCGGCGGTGCACGGAAAATTATGCGCCGATCACGAAGGCGTCAGAGCAGTGGCGCGGCAGGTGTTGCGCCACCGGATTCTGACCAACTTCAACGCCCGGGCCCAGAAGGTCACGGTGGCGGATGTGATTGACAAGATTCTGAGCGAGGTAAAACCGAATTAGTTTTTTGGCGCCGGATCCAGGGCCAAGTCATGGCAAAGACACTGAATATAAGCGCGCGCACGCTGGCGGCCATCGATGATCTCTCGGTGCTGGCGCGCACTGTGGTGGAAGGCTTCCTGGACGGGTTGCACCGGAGCCCATTTTTAGGCTACAGCTCGGAGTTCTCCGCTTACCGCGCTTACACCCAAGGGGACAACCTGCGCTATGTGGACTGGAAAGTTTGGGGCCGGACAGACGAGTTTTACGTCAAACAATTCGAGGATGACACCAACTTGCGCTGCCAGATTTTTTTGGACACGAGCGCGTCGATGGATTTTGGCCGGGAGGACACGAACAAATTCGATTACGGGCGAATTCTCGCGGCGGTTCTTTCGGAGTTGATGGCACGGCAGCACGATGCGCCCGGGCTCGTGCTGTTTGGTGAGGAAGCCCGGCAGGCTGTGCCAAGCCAGGCCACCCGGCATCACGCCGACGAAATTTTTTTGTTGCTCCGCCAAGCCGAGGCGCTCGGCGGCACGAACATTGACGAAGGCCTGTTCCGAATCGTGGAAACGCTTTCTCGTCGCGGTTTGGCCGTGGTTATCTCGGATTTTTTCACCGCCGGGGAAGCAGTTTTTGAATTGTTGCGTCAACTGGCCGGCCAGCATCAGGAGGTGCTCGTTTTTCATCTGTTGACGCCGGAGGAACTCGAACTGCCTTACGAAGGGGAATACGTTTTTCAGGACAGCGAAACTGGGGAAGAACTTCCCGTTCATGCGGACGATTTCCGGAAGGAATACCGGACGAGGTTGAATGATTTTCTAGCGCGCGTGAAAAAGGAATGCATCGATCTCGAGATCGAGTACCAACTGTTGCGGACCGATTCTCCGCTCGACGTCGCGTTGACTGGCTATCTCGAGCGGCGCGCCGCCATTTAAGTATGCCAGCGATCTTTTTCACCAATGCCCTCATGCTCGCTGGCTTGGCCGCTCTGGCTGTTCCAGTGGTGATCCACCTGTTGCTAAAAAGGAAAAAGCAGCGGTTGCGCTTCAGCACTATTCGGTTCTTCGCCAAGCAGGACGAGCAATCCTCCCGCAAACGAAAGATCCGCAACTGGCTGTTGCTGGCCATGCGATTGTTGCTGTTCGCATTGCTCGTTCTCGCCTTTGCGCGGCCTTATTTGCCGCAGGCCAAAGCTTCGGCCTCAGCTCGGCAGCGCAGGCAAGTCGTTTTCGTCATCGACCGTTCGGCCAGCATGCAAGCAGCCGATGTGGGAGGCGGCCGCTGGTCCATGGCAACGGACCGGATTCAGAAAATGCTTGCTGAGCTTGCCCCCGAGGATCGCGTCGCGCTCGTCTCTTGCTCGAGCCATGCTGAAGTGCTCTCGGCGTTCGGCCCGCCTGCGGCCGCGGAAAAGATCGTGCGTGAGCTCCGGCCGACCTCCGGAGCCGGCCATCTTGCGGACGGGTTGGCGCAAGCGGCCAAGCTGCTGACGTTGTCAGATGCGAACGTTCGCTCGACGATTTGCGTGGTGAGCGATTTCCAGCGAACCAGCTGCGAGCGGCTTTCTTCTGTTTCACTGGCGGATGCGATCGAACTGAAAACAATCGCGGTCGGAGATTTGCTGGCTCCGAATATGGCCGTGACTGAATTGCAATCGAGGATCGAACCAGACGCCCAGCCTCGAGTGGCGGCCGGGAATTTTTCGGAGGAGGAAAGCGCCACCGGGAAATTCGAGTTGAGCGTTGACGGAAAAGGCATCTTGTCCCAGCCGCTCAAGATCGCGGCCAGCGCCTTCACGAATATTCAATTCTCGCTTCCGGCGTTGAAGCCAGGCTGGCATGAAGTCGTCGCCTCGATCGCGACGAAGGACCCAATGCCGCTGGATGACCGGCGGTTTGCCACTCTCTTTGTCGTCGAACCTTGGAGAGCTCTGGTAGTCGAACCGCGGAAGGCAGGACGCGTGTTTGAAGAAGAAAGCTTTTTTATCGCGACGGCGCTCGAGCCGAGCAAAGACCCAGCGCTGCCCGGAGCGTTTCGGGTGACCAAGATTTTTCCGGAAGAACTCCAGAGCAAGTTGGCCATCGAACGCGGGGAGCGGCCGTTCAATTTTGTGTTGTTGCCGCGATTGCACGAGCCGCCTTCCGGAATAGCGAGCGCGCTGAAAGCGTTTGTCGAGGCAGGCGGTGGAGTCGCCTTTTTCGCAGGCGAGGGGATCAGCGCCAACAGATACAACGCCGAATTTCGCGATTTGCTCCCGGCCCAATTGGGAACTGTTGAGATGGTTTCCGAGGCAGAGCCAGGATGGCGAATCGGGCAGTTCGACACGAACACCTTGGTGTTCGCCGCGTTTCAGCAGCGGAATAGCGGCGATCTGACGATTCCGAAGTTCACCGCCAGGATGGCGCTGAGGAATTTCGACGCCGCTGAGCAACCCGCCTTTTTTGAGGACGGCGCGCCGCTGCTTCTCACACGTTCAATCGGGCGTGGACGCGCGGCGTGGATCAACACTTCGGCAGATGCAAGCTGGACCGATTGGCCCAAGCACAAAACGTTTGTTCCTTGGATTCATGGCCTCGGGAAATATCTGGCGCAATCACGAAAAGAGCACGAGCTTCAGCAGACCAACAGCTTTGTTGCGGGTGAGGATTTCGAAATCGATATGGGCGCGCCGGCCAAAGGTTCCGCTTTCAAAGTTGTGGCGCCATCTGGCGACGAAGCGCAAGTTCTCGCTGACAGCAAGGGCAAATTGCCAGAGGCGCTGTTCTCTGTTCCGGGGATCTATGCGATTAAAAATTCGGCAGGCAAAGAAATGCGGCGCGTCAGCGTGAACGTCCCCGCGAGCGAATCTGACTTGAGCGCGCTGGCGCCGGCGGATTTCGAACAGCAAATCGCCCGGACGCATCAGCCGCCCAAAGTGGCCTCCACTTCGGGACTATTCAGTTCGTCGAGTAACCAGAACGAGCTTTGGCGCGTCTTGCTCCTCGGAGTTTTGACCTTGCTGTTTATCGAGGAGTTCGCGGCCAACCGAACATCGCTTTAATGTCATGGGAACCCTGTTATGAATTCATCTCCTGAGAATGACCCTGGCCAATCCGCCAAAAAGCGCCTGACGGAAGTTTGCCGCACGAAAGACACGTCGCTCCGGCTGGTGTGGGCCATCACGATTGGCGAAGCGATTCTCCTGGCGGCGTTCGTTCTGGCGCTGATGGATTATTGGCTGATGCTGCCCATCTGGATGCGCACGACCGGCGCGATTGGCCTCAGTCTGCTCGCCGCGATTGGCCTCTATCGCTTGGTCCGTTTTTACCGCCGTCCCACCCGCCTGAAAGAAGCCGCCTTGGATTTGGAAGCGGAGAAGCCGGAGCTGGGTTGCGAAGTCTCAACCGCGACAGAATACCTGACGGGCGAACGCAAACCCGCTCGAGAGTACGAACACGATTTGGCCGCCGCTTTGCAGGAGAAGGCCGCGCAACATCTCAGCGCGGAGCGCGTCCCTTACGAAAAAAAGTTCATCCGGCCGGCGCTGCTTTTGGGAATTACTTTGCTCGCGTTGTTGATCTTCATGTTCGTTGCGCCCGTCGGATGGACCGCGCTCCAACGCACCGCTGTCCCGTTCTCGCGAGCTCATTACACTTCCGTGCTCGTGCAGCCGGGCAACGTGGAAGTCCCGGTCGGCGCTGATTTAGGCGTGACGAATGTTTTTTCGGGCCGCATGCCGAAGGACCCACAACTGCACTGGCGGGAACAAAACGATCCTGACTGGCAAACCATCGCGCTGACAAAGGACACCAATGGCGCCTTCGTTCATGCCTTCAAAAACCTGCAGACGAATGTCGCGTATCGCGTGACTGGAAACGATGCCGTCTCCGAAGATTTTGCGATTTCCACGTTTGTTCCTCCCGAAGTGAAAGCGCTCGAGATTCAACTGACCTTTCCTGAATACACGCAGCGCAAACCCACCACGCAAAAATCACCCGACATCACCGCGCTCCGCGCGACCAGGGTTGAATTCCGCGTCGAACCAACCGTCGCGCTTTCAAAAGCCAAGCTGCGATTCCGACCTGGGCCCGAGGCGCCGCTTCGGCTTCAGGAAAACGGCATTTGGACGAGCCTTCTCACCGTCACGAATGAATCGGATTATTGGATTGAGCTCGCTGATCAAAAGGGCCGCCTCGGAGTGAATCCGAAGCCGTACCATATTAAATGTCAGCCGGACAATCCGCCCACCGTTGAAATTGCCGAACCGGGCAAGGACATCCGAGCTGCCGCAACGAACAAAGTCCCGGTCCGCATTTCAGTCACGGACGATTTTGGCGTCGGCGAGATCAAATTGGTTTTCCATAAGCTCGGCGGTTCCGAACAGGTCATCTCCGTGCGCGGCCAAAAAGCGGAGAATGGGGAAGTCAGAGGGCAAACTGAAATCGATTTGGCCTCGCTTGGACTCGGGCAATATGAATTGCTCGCGTATCACGCTGAAGCGGCCGACAACAACACCCTGGATGGCCCTGGCATCGGCAAGTCGCCCGTTTATTTTGTGGAGGTCACCAACGAAGAAGGCGGCGCTTGTCTCTCTCAAGGCCAGGGTCAAAAGGTGAACCTGCTCGTGATCCAGAAGCAAATCATTGCCGATACCACCGCGCTCGCCTCGAAAGTGTCCTCTGAAAAATTTTCCGCTTTGAACGCGCGCCAGGGTGATGCGGCGGAGTTCGCTCGCATGTACCTCAGCGCGATTTCAGCCGCTCCTGGAGCGGAGGCCGCGGCGGCTGAGATGGAAGCCGCCATCAAATCGATGGAGAACGCGATCAAATCGCTCGAGCAAAAAAATCGCGCCAGCTCACTGCCGCCAGAGGAGTCAGCCTTGGCTCATCTGTATCAAGTTGTGAAGCTCATGCCCGAGCTGGAAAATCTTCCGACGGCTCCGCCGCCATCGACCCAGCCGAAGCCGCGAAGCCCAAAAGTTCAAGTCGTTCTTGAAGCGATCAAACAAAAGAAAAAGGAACAGCCGGACAACAAAGAAATTGAGCAAGCGATCGAGCAAGCGAAGAACCTGGAGAGGCAGCAATCCGGCCTGAACGCGGCTGCGCGCGATGCCGGTGAATCGAGCGGTGGCAAAGGCAAAACGGCATCGCAGAGTCAGTCGAAAAGCCAATCGTCGCAGGCGACGACTGGCAAAGGCCAATCATCCGGCAAAGGCAAAGGGCAGGGGGAGGGCGAGCCAAGCGACAACCCGTCATCGCAGAACGATCCCGAGAATGCTCAACCGAAAGATCCGGCTGAAATGGCAGTCAAGGAGGAGCAATTGAGCAAAGAAACCGCTGCGCTTGCGGAAAAGCTGCAGCGCCTCGCGGGCAAAGACACACGGCTCGGCCATAATGCGCCGGGCAAAGCCGCGGCGCGTGCAGCGGCCAAGATGGCAGCCGCAGGTCAGGCGATGGCGCAAGGGCGATTCGGGGCGGCGGGCGAGCATGGGTTTCAAGGCGAATTGGCGTTGCGTTCGGTTGTGGCGCAATTGGAGCGGTTGCTGAAAAACCAGCCGGAAGAAAGCGACATCGCCAACGAGGATTTTCCGAAGGAATACGAGGCGGTGATCTCGGAATATCTCAAGCAGCTGTCGCATGCGGAATGATTCAATTCGCCTACAGTCCGAGAATTGGGTGGTTGATTGGCGGCATGGCATTCGCGGCGGGTCTGCTACTGCTGAGTTATTTTTACGCCAAGGGGAAATCCAGCCGATTCATTCGATCAGGTCTGGCCGCGCTGCGCTGGTCCATCGTTGGAGCAGTTCTTCTTTGCCTGCTCGACCCGCAGTTGGTCGAGGCCATTAAACACCAGCAGAAATCGAGACTCGCTGTGCTGGTGGACATTTCCCGGAGCATGAACGTCAAGGACGTTCCGGAAACCCGGCTGGGCGCCGCAAAACGCTGGCTCGAGGAAAAACTTAAACCGGCCATGCCAGGGAACGTGGCCGTGTCGTTCTATGGTTTTCATCAGCAATTGGCCCCGCTCGACTCGATCGATTCGGCCGAACCGGCCGGGGATGGAACTGGCCTGGGCGACGCGCTCCAGGCGCTGCTGGCCATTCCGAATGACGATCCGTTGGTTGGCGTGCTCATTTGCTCGGATGGAATTGAAACGTTGGCCACAAACCCGGAAGCGGTCGCGAAGCTCTACCGTAGAAAAGGCATCCCGATTCATACCGTTACCGTCGGGACCACCAACGACCTGCACGATGTCATTGTCGAAAATGTCTATGTCAAACGCGCCGTGCCGAACGAATCCCCCACGAAAATCACCGCCACGGTTCGCTCCTCGGGGTATGCCGGGCGCATCGCGCCAATTCAAATTTTTCGTGGCAGCCAGTTGGTCGCGGCTCAGGAGGTCCAACTGAACGGAAGTGTGCAGCGGATCGAAATGGATTTTACGCCGCGCCAAAAAGGGTTTCAGACGTACGAGCTGCGCGTGCCCCCACAAGAGGGGGAATGGCTCGCGACGAACAACCGAAAACTGTTTGGCCTCGAGGTGATCGATCCGACGATCCGTGTCATTTACATGGAAGGCACGCCTCAACAACCGGCCAGCTCAATCCCAGAATGGAAATACCTGAAAGCCGCGTTGGAATCCGATCCGAGTATCAAAGTCAAAACGCTTTACCGGCAGTTCGGCGCAAAAGGGCAGTTGCTCAACACGGTCGATGCCGATCCGGAGACAGGCGAAAAGATCTTTCCTGTCGAACATCCGACCCAAGGTTTTCCGCGCACGCTGCCGCAGCTCTTGGAATATGACGTGATCATTCACAGCGATATCAAGACCGATTCTTTCACGCGCGAGCAAATGCTGAATATGGCGAGGCTCGTCGAGGAGTTTGGCGGCGGCTTCGTCATGATCGGAGGCAACTCCGCTTTCGGCAAAGGCGGGTACCACCGCACGATTTTGGATCGCATTATTCCAGTGGCCATGGAACAGGAAAACGATTCACTCGCTCGCCCATTTCAATTGCGCGTTCCCCCAGCCGCCTTCAGTCATCCCATTATGGCGCTGGGAGCGACGCGTGAAGCCACGGAAATGATCTGGACGAAAAAATTCCCGAAATTGTACGGCTGCAATTTGGTTGACCGCGCTAAACCAGGCGCAGTGACGCTGGCGGACGATCCGCAATCACGCAATAGTTACGGTCCACGGCTCATTATGGCGGTGCAGAACATTGGCAAGGGCAGGAGCATGGCGTTTACCTCGGACACGACGCGGTCTTGGGGCAAAGATTTCGAGACGCTCTGGGGCGAACGGATCAATCCCAGCTTGCCGTTGAATGAACAGAATTGTGATTCGCGCTACTACCGGCAGTTTTGGGTGAATGCGGTGCGGTGGCTTGCGGCCGGTCGGATTGGACGCACGAACAATCCCGTCACGTTGGAGCTGGCCCAGAGCGCTTGTTCACCCAATGAAAAAGTTGCAGTCGCAATCAAAGTTCGAGATCAGGAACTGAACGAGGTGAATAACGCCGAGGTGACCGTTCGGATGTCGAGCGGCGGCCAAACGAACGCTCCTTACAAAGCGAAGTTCGATCAGCTCAGCCACAGTTATCGGTTTGACCTCAGCCCAGGGGACGCTGGCGCGTTCGTTGTGCACGCGGTTGCCAAACGTGGAGGCCGCACGATCGGGGAGGATCGCCAGTTGTTAGTGTGCGAAGCGGGCGACCGCGAGATGCAGGATCTGCGGGCGAAACCAGATCTGATGGCGGCTCTTTCGCGAATTTCCGGCGGAGAAAATTTGACCGCCACCGCGAGCGCGGCTCCGGCGGTTGCGAACATCTTTCGCAAAGCTCCGCCTGCTTCTGTTGAGTATCGCCGCAAACCGATTTGGGATCGCTCCTGGTTTCTAGCAGCTATCTTGGGCTTATTATCCACCGAATGGATCGTGCGGCGTTTGAGCGGGATGGCCTGACCGGCTCGACACTGCCATTGAAGGAAGGAATGCTCCAGGGTTGTCTTCTCCCTCTCCCCGCGTGATTTGAGAAGTGGAATGGAACACGCGGGGAGAGGGAAGGGAGATGGCGCTCGCAACCCTAACCTGCTCCTGTGTGCCGCGGTCACTTCTTGTCCTTGTGCAGAAGGACCAGCCCATTGGCCATCGGCCGCTCACGCCCTTCCGACGGGCTGTTCATCACCTGGCCATAAACCCAGCATGTCGCGGAGCCGCCGCCATCCAAACTCATCGCCTCGGTGCAGCCGAGTTTCACCATGTACGACGCGAGCTCGGGAAGGGTCATGCCGACCGATAAATTCAACTGGCGCCCGTCCACTTCGAGCAAAAATAAGAATTTGTCGTTCCAGCCAACGGCCGAGCGTGGATGCCGGACGCCGTCGTTTTGGACCACAACTTTTCCCGCCCGCACGAGCAACGGTCCGCCGCCAATCGCGGTTTTGGCTCCTTGCAAATCCGGCAGCGTCGCTGTGGATATGCGAATCGTCGTGCCAGGCGCCACGTTCGAGAGCCGGCCGGACGCTTGCGGTCCAACGGACAAAACCGCGATGTCATTGCGCAGCGGAGCATTTCCCGATTCACGAACTTCACGCACGTTCGCTTGATAGGTTTCACCCACGCGCAAGGGAAGCCAGCTATTGGTGCCGCTGCGTTCGAGGATGAACTCACGTCCGCTGCGGCTGCGCGTTGACGCGCCGACCGCGGACGTATAAAGGACCGCGCCATTCCACGGCCGGTCCTCATTTAACCCGAACGGAATTTTTTCGCCGTTTGGCCAAACCGCTTCGAATTGGGCGAGAACATTGGTCATGTGCGGGGCGCCGGCCCGGTCGATCCAAATGCATGTCCAATCGGATGGCGCGCTGACCAATTCGCCGTGAGTGATCTGAAGGCCTTTGGGATCGCCGGCATAAGGAAAACCGTTCCGGAAATAATCCCCGTTGATCGCCGCAACCGGACGGCCGAGCGCGGGTGGCACAGATTTTACCTGGGAACTGAGCGTGCCCAAGCCAAACTGCGTTCCTCTACCCAATGTCGTATCGAGCTCAAAATCGGAATTGGTCCGGTCAATTCTGACGATGTGGATCGACCACGGTTTCTGTGGGACATCGTCGTGTGAATACGAAAAGCCGTGGCCGCTTCGGGCGGGCTGTTTTTCGGCGCCGGCCAGTTGCGTTGATGTGAAAAGCAGCAGCAACAAAACCATGGCCATCACGTTTCGATTCCAACTCTTCGGCTCAGGGGAGAACGATCTTTGGCTTGCGGATTTCAATGGAACGTTTGACAGGCCGGGTTGGCGCCTGTTCACACCTTTCTGGGAATCAATCTAATCGTGGAGGTTCGCGCCCGTCCAGCCTCGAACAGTAGCCGCCGACGTGAGGCGGAGTTCCGACGCACCGCCCTGTGCTCCTCAACATAGATCGTTGCATGAATATTGTGCACGCCCATGGTGCAAGCCCCTCACCCTTCATCCCTCTCCCCGCGCTATTGAAGGTAATTGGTGCACCGGCGTGGGGAGGGGGCAGGGAGAGGGGTGTCTGAACTTTTGCAACGCTCATTACCTCGGCGGCCACGTCAGCGAACTTTTCGGAGCGAGCCATCAAGCGCGATTTCAATCTCTCGGGAGTCGCCCGGAATTTTCACTGTCGTGGTTTTGCCGCCAGGCCAGCGGACCCAAACACCGGTCAGTTCCTCCTGCCCGCCCGGCCATGACATCACTTGCACGGCGCTGTTCTGGGACCAATAGCCGCTCCCAGCTTGGACCTCGCGCGCAGGCCCTTTCCTGTCACCGCTCATCAGCCGGATCAACCCGCCGATGCCATCCGGGTTGCCCGATGGACCTTTGAGCCGCACACGGAGCCCAGGCCTGGCGCCAACGTTGTGATACAGTTTTGTCGCGTTCCCATTCTGCGCCACCGCAAGGTCAGCGCGGCCATCGCCGTCGTAATCGCTCACGGCGCAACCGCGTTGCTCGCCATAAATATCAATCCCACTCTGCTGGCCTGGCATAGGAACCAACTCCCCTCGGCCATTTCCTTTCAACAACAGCCCTCGACCGGCATCGCACCGCGATTCAGTGGGAGCGAGCGCGAAAAAATTTTGGCTCAGGAAAAGGTCTTCTGCTCCGTCGCCGTCAAAATCAGCGACGCACACTCCAAAGGCGGGAGCGAGTTGGGCTTCGTTCGGGAGGGCCTTTGCTTCGAACTTGCCGTTCCGGAAAAAAAAGACCGTTGACTCGAAAGTTTTCGCGTCGAGCACCCCAGCGCGATTCAAGTTTTCTCCGTAAATTTCCTGCACGCTCATGGCGCCATACGCCTCGAAATTCGGCACCCGTTCTTGCAGGTACGGCATCGCGGCTCGAACGATATTGAATGTTCGCTCGGGGGCTTCCTTGGCTAAACGCGGGTTAAACCGGGCGTCAATTAGATCGACCGTGCCGTTCTCGTCCAGGTCGCCAAAGTAAAGTTTTCGTGGATGGTCCCGGCTCGTGCGGTAGGCGCTGTTGAGCCCCCAATTCGAGGCAACGATTTCCAGCTTGCCATCGCCGTCGAAGTCTCCAGTGGCAATGCCATTCCACCATCCGGTGAAATCGGCCAGGCCAAGTTCACGGGTGCGATCGGCATATTTTCCGTTCACCAACTTGAAAATCCGGATCGGCCCCCACTCCATGGCGAGGAGCAATTCAGGAGAACCATCATCGTCGATGTCCGAGAAGACCGCGCCGCTAACCAGCCCCAATTTTTCGAAGCGTTGCGCCACCACGAGCTTTCCCCCCACGTTTTTCAACAGCAATGAATCCGCAGGCTCGGGGTAACGGCCTGGAATTGCGCGGCCGCCAATGAATAAATCCAGCGCGCCATCCGCATCGACGTCCCCAAAGGCCAACGGTCCACAACTGAACGGATGGCCCAGCACGCTGTCGCCCGCGGCGCCGCGTTGGAAATCGTAAATTCGAATCAACCCGCCGTTGGTCGATCCATCTTCGTAATTTGAAGATCCGGCCAGCAACACACCGCCCATCCCAAGAATGGCAGTCTGGTCGCGCGGGACGGGACGATTCACGGGCGCGTTGGTGAATCGCGTGAACCCGGACGCTGGATGGTTTTCAAAAACCAGCATTTGCCCTCCGCGGCCGCTGCCGACAATCAGATCGTCCCAACCATCGCCGTTGATGTCGTGCCAGCAAACGCCCGGACCGAGCTGGCTTAATAACCGGAGCAGCAGCGGTTGCCGGTCGAGTTCGTCGAACGGTTGTTCGAAATGAGCAGTCGCGGGAAAATTCTTAGCTTCATCAAAGAGCGGTTTGGGTTGCGGTGAGTTGGTCGATTGAACCGGCCCGCTCCGCGGCTCATCGATCTCGTACAAAAAGTTCGGCTCAACCGCGATGGTGGACCGCCGACCCGTTCGCCAAACGACCTCCGCCGCGAGGAGGTTTGTGGCGTGTCCGGCGGCAAAGACCCGGAGCGCTTGATCGCCCGACAGGTAACGGCCGCCGCCGATCATTTCCTGACTCTGTTCGACCGGCCCGCCGCGTATGGTAATTTTTGCGCCGATGCCCGCGCTGTTCGGAGGGATTCCCTTCAGCCGGACGGCGATTCGAGGTGCTATTCCTTCGTTTCGGTAAATGCCGGGACCGTCTCTCAAATTGTTAACCACCACATCCAGGTCGCCATCGTTGTCCAGGTCCGCCAGAGCCATGCCTTGGGAAATCCCTGGGTCGCCAAAGCCCCAAGCCTGGCCCATCTCCTCAAATCTCCAATCTCCGCGGTTGCGGAAAATAAGGTTTGGAGTCTTGAGCGTGGGAAATTGGGCGATCAATTCGAGAATTTGGTTTTGGGTGAGCTTTTTCCCCGCGCGAATTCCCTCAATCCGATTGGCCATGTCGACGTTTTGAAAATCGCGCAACTGCCCATTCGAAACGAGAATGTCTTCGTATCCGTCGAGATCGACATCGAGAAAAATCGGCCCCCACGACCAATCCGAAGCTTCCACGCCGGCGAAATATGAAATTTCCGCGAAGGTGTTGTCGCCTCGATTGCGTTGAAGGGTGTTTCGGCTGAATTGAGGGCGGTTATCGATGAGTCCGATCGGCCATTGAAAACTGGCACGTTCGCCGAGCTGGACGTGGCGCTTTTGATGGTCCGGGCTCAACATGTCCACAACAAAAAAATCAACCTTTCCATCCCGATCGATGTCCGCGAAATCGATCCCCATCGAAAAGGCAGAGGTCGTCCGGACAGCGGTGCGGGCAATGGCTCGGAAATGGCCTTTCCCGTCGTTGATCCAGATCCGGTCCGGGCTGAAATAATCATTGCAAACGTAAATGTCCGGAGCGCCATCGCCCGTGAAATCGTGCATCTGAACGGCCAATCCCCAATCGCGGGGAGGCTCTTTGAGTGGTGTTCCGTCCTCATTGAGAAAAGTGCCGTCCGTGAATGACCCCGCGGAAAAATGGCTCTTGCCATCATTGAGGTAGAGAAAGTCCGGTTCGCCGAGTTCTAATACATTTCCTGCGGGTGCCACTTCAAAACGATTTGTCCAAGCGGGGGCAGTGACTGGTTCGCCGTTGACCTTTGAGACGGTAAGTTTGCCTGGCAGCCGTTCGACCCGAAACGTGATCGTTGGCTGATCGCTGATCGTGTCCGGCCGATAATTTGCGACATACAAATCCAGATCGCCGTCGCCATCGATATCAGCCAATGCCATTGACATGCTGCCGGCCTTCGAGCGGAGCCCGGCCTTGTCAGTGTTTTCGGTGAAGTGCCCTTTACCATCGTTCAGGAACAACCGCACGCCACCACCGAGTGAACTCACCAACAGGTCAAGATCGCCATCCCCATCGATGTCGATGAAAACGCCGCCGGTGGAATCCTGATTCGGGCAGGCCACGCCCGCGGTCTGCGTCACATCTTCGAACTTCCAGTTGCCTAAATTTCGATAGAGCGCATTAGGGGAATCCAGTCCGCAAAAATAGAGATCGCACAGGCCGTCACCATCGATGTCGCCCGCCGCGATTCCCGAACCGTTGAGCAGGTTGCGATTGAGGATCGAGCGGGCGTAGGAAACCTGGTTCGTAAATAGAATTCCGAGTTGCCGCGGATCGAGGCGTTGGAAACCTGTTTTCCCTTTGCTGGGCATGTTCAGCTTGGCGCGCTGGTAGCCGGCGCCTCTTTCCCAGCTCAGAGTTTGGGCAGGGGAAAACCGCGCAGAAAAGAGGAGAGAAACAATTGCGCAGAGCCAGTGGAGCGCATGTTGGAAGCGGGTGTTCGAGCTCATGGTGTGGTTTCGAGCCATCATCCTAACCGAACAAAAGTTATGCGAGTTCGCCTGACCTCTACAAGCCGGTTCATGGAAAGGGAACACCTCCAAACATGGGACGTGAGTTGGTCCATGAACGCGATGCCAAATCTGGATGCACGTGCATCTGGATTTGGCAGCGCTCGGTTGCGGAGGTTTTGAGGTTTTCGCAGGAACGCAGCGTTCACGCTGCAGGCGAGGCGTTGCACCTGTCTCGGTGGGTTGCCGCGTCTGCAGCCTGAAGGCCGCGTTCCGGTCGCGTGCGGCTGCGGTTCTCGCCAGGAACGCAGCGTTCACGCTGCAGGCGAGGCGTTGCACCTGTCTCGGTGGTTGCCGCGTCTGCGATCTGAAGGCCGCGTTCCGGTTGCTTGGGGTTGGGTTATAAAAAAAGAACAGACCGGGCGCGAGCCCGGTCTGTTCGTGATGAGTTGCTAGGAACGATGATTATTGTCGGACTCGTGCGAACAGCACTTTCTGAGTCGGCGTGAACGTGTACGGGCTTGCCGCGCCGTTCACATCCGCCCACTGGCCGCCGACCAAGCTCGTTGAGGTCTGGAGAGTGCCCCCACCAGTCCATTCGAGAGTGATCGAACCGTTGCTGTTCTTCTTGATCGAGGAGATCTTGATTTGAGGCGTCGCGCTCGATGGCACGAAGACCAGATAATCGAAGTCACCGCTGCCAAGGTTGAACCGCACGGTTTTAGTCCCTTCCAACGGGATGACTGCCATATTGCCGGCGGTGTCTTTCATTGGGACCAATTCATTGCGTCCCCATCCACCGGAACCCGGAGCGGTGAACGTGCCGAGCCGTTGAGTGGTCTGGCTTGGCTTGGTCACATCAGAGGTAACCAAGTCGAGAGACCCGCGCAACTGGCCAGCGGCGCGACCATCGAAGGAGAGCGCCGCCCAAACGTTGTAATCCGCTTTCGGGAATGTGCGGGTGTAATTCTGCCAACTGCCGTCTTCAACCCAGCCAATGCGATAATTGTTGGTCAGGTCGAAGGCGCCACGATCGTTCGAGTAACGGTTGCCATTGCTGGCAGCGATGTTCACTTCGTTTTCGCCACCCTCATCTTTTTCGGTGCGATAGAAGTCGGAATCGTTTGCGTCGTTGTTCACGTAATCGACGCCTTCGATGGCGCTGAGAGTGTCATACGCGCCGCCATCGTAAGGCATGACATCAACGTCCATTCCGGCCGTGCCCTTTTGCGGGTTGGTTTTCCCACCGGCCACGTCATCGCTCGAGTAGTTGAAGTCTTCAGCTTCGATTGTGAAAACCGAAGTCGCAGGATAAGGCACCACCACGAACGTGCCGGTCGATGTTGTGGTTTGAACCGGAGAGCTGTTGTCGCTGAAGGTGAGGCTATAGGAGCGTTCACCCGCCGCGAAGGTCGTGCCGGTCAGATCAACATGAACGTAGGTCGTGTCATTTGTTTTCGACGAGGTCGATTTGGCGGTGTAATCAGTCCCGTCCAACATCACCTTGACGGTGCTCGCATTGACCTTGGCATCGGCATCTTTGATCGTCCAATCGAGGATCACCGCATCGCGTTTGACACTGTCTTGCGGAGCAGTGGCCACGGAGGGCGGAGGAGGAGGCGCGGCGCTGAAGATCAGGAAGTCAAAGTCACCGCTGCTGCAGTTAAAGCGAACGGTTTGCTTTCCGATCAATTTCACCACGGCATCGCCGCCCGAGGCAGTCTTCATGGGAACGAGGTTGTTGTTGCCCCAACCACCGGAGCCAGGCGCGCTGAATTGGCCAACTCTGTCGGTGGTCTGTGTATCAGTTCCAACGCCTGAGGTCACGATATCCAGGCTTCCGGCCAGTTGGCCGTCAGCATCGCCGCCGTACGATAGGCCGGCATAAACTTTCCACCAGCCGCCTTGGCCGTTATCCGGGAATGTTCGTGTGTAATTCTGCCAGTCAGCGCCGTCCACCCAGCCAATGGCATAGTTTTTGGTGGTCGTGTAACTGCCGCGATCCGAGCTGTTGATTGGGAGCATCCCGCCCTTGCCGTTGCCCGCGGCGATATTATCTCGCGTCGACATGCTGATCTCATTTTCACCGCCAGCATCAGTTTCTTCGCGATAAATGGCGCCATCGCCCGCGTCGTTGTTGAAGTAATCGACGCCTTCGACTGCGCCAAGAGTGTCATAGGCGCCGCCATAATACGGCATCACATCGACATCCAGCCCAGCCGTTCCCTTCATCGGGTTGGTTTTGCCACCGGTGATGTTGCCGTCGGTGGAATAATCAAAATCCTCAGCTTCGATCACAAAAATGGTCGAGGAGAGGGGGCCAGTGGTGAATTTCCAGGTGGCGGTGTGAGTGCCGCTGTTGTCCGTGTAGGTCAGCTCAGCGGTGTAGGGGGTGCTCGGTTGGAGATCGCCGACAACCGTATTCACCACTTTGGTCTGATTTCCGGTCTTCGTCGCGGTCACCGGCACGGTTGTGCCGTTAAGTTTCAGCGTGACGGAATTGGCGGTGATGGTCGTGCCGGCGTCTTCAAGAACGGCTTCGACTGTCTTCGGCCGATTGATCATCGTGGCCCCGGCTGCCGGCGAGACAGATTTCACGTAACCGGGCAGAGCGTTGGGGCTCAGCTGATACGCTTTGATCGCGTTCGGGTTTGTCGTGGTGTCATTGATCAGCACGCGGGTGCCGTCGGTTAGCTCGGTGGACCACTCAATATTACCGCCGCCGTTTCCTTGTTCGAAGATCGTGCGGAAGGCATACGTTCCGGCAGCTTCAATGTAGAAGCGAAACACTGTGTCGGCTGCGCCGCGGCCGGCATCGAAAAAGCCAAGGACCGCAGAACCGACATCGCGCGGGTTAACTCCGACCGTCGTGCGGAAACCGTCGTCGCTGTTGACGATCATGGTGTAGGTGCCCGCGGCGGGGAATTCGAGCGCGGTGAGAATTTCAGCCGCGTAATTGTCCGTGCCAACGGTGCCAGGCATACCGGGCATCTGAAGGTCGGGTGTGAATTTCCCGTTGTTTTCACCGGCGGTGTGACTGAAGTTGATTACTTTTGAAACCTTGAATTCGATCGGAGCGCTGGCCGGGCTTGCCGCGGCCGCAGGGCCATCCGCATCGCCGGTTGCAGTAGGATCAGCTGTGTTCGGGCCGAGGGCGCCTGCGAGTTGCTGTTCCGCTCGCACCAGTGAGTTCGCCAGAGTCGATGAAGAATCGACTTGTTGAATGCGCCAGATAAAACCGTGCTTGGTTTTGTCAACTGCTGAGGCTGGCAAAGCCACGGTAGCCGGAACCACTGTGTAACTTGGAATAATGACGTTGAATGCGTTGGTCGCGTTCACAGCGGGGCTGCCGGTCTTGTAGGTCAAAACAACGGCTTGCGTCGAGCCAACGGGCAGCAAAGCGGGTCCGTCGTACACGAACGTCGTGATGCCCCCGGCTTTGGTCGCGGTGCCAGTCACGGCGGCGCCGTTAACCGTCGCCGCAATTGTGGCCACGTCCAACGCCGAATTCGGTGCGTCCGTCAATTGAAGGACGAAGCCTTTCGCATTCGGTCGGACGGCCGAGATCACCGGCGCGGTTACCGGAAACGTCTGGATGCTCAGGTTGTCGACCCAGTGCGTTTCGTTTGCGCCGCCAGTGCGTGCGCCGAATCCGAAGCGGCCTCCCGAAACAGCGGGCATTCCAAGGGCGACATCTTTATAAATCGATTGGCCTTTATAATCCAAACTGAGCAAACCGTTTTTCAACTCAACCCGAACGTCTTCCCAATTGCCGCCTGTCCCGACGTCGGCTATGGCGAATTTGCGGGTCTGAATCGTATTGCCTCCGACCTTCAGATCGATCGCCGGGGCTTCTGCGCCGCCGTTATCGTAGGTGTCGAAAGAGATGGTTAAACCTGTTCCAGCTCCCTCTTCGCCGAATGCGCTGTCCGGAACATCGCTTGCGAAATTAAAACTGAAACCGTCGGCGGGAGTTCCTGTCCCATCGCCGATCCGAAGCTTAAACGTGGCGAGAAAACCGCCAACGGGTGTGCCAGCGTCTAGGTCAGGAACAATAAACGCGGCTTGTTGGTCGTTCACATTGTCCGTGATGCTGACGTAACCTCCGTCAAAACCACCGGTGGCTACCCATTTGGCCGGATCGATAAGCTGAATCGCAGCTGAAGGATCGGTGTTGAAGTTATTGTTGAAGGTGCCAGCGAAAGCCGGCGCCATGGATAAGAGAATTATAGTTGCTGCTCGTAATCTGTGTTTCATATCGAACTACGGTTTCTAAGCGTAACCCACTACGTACTACGGAATTTCCGCTGCGGGGTACACTAGGCGGTTAGTTAATCAGCGAGCGGAGAGGTGAGGCAAGGTTAAAGTGGCGAAAAATGAAGGCTCTACGAAAAAAAACAGAGTTGATTGCCTGGAATCAAAGTCCTGGCCTTGGAACTTTCGATGGCCCTCATCCCTCTCGATGGGTCGATGGGGTGAAGTGGATGCGCTTTGCGGGCCCTGCACCCATTCCCAAAGCCGAATTATTCGGTGGAAGAGCCAATTGTCAGCTGGCTGGCGGACGGCGAGACCCGCGTCGTAGTTTCCTTGCCTCCAGGCCAGCTGACCCAGACTGCCGTTGGTTTTTCAGGTGTCGCTAAAGTCTGCGTAAAACTGTCCGTCGACCAGTAACCGCTCCCAGCATGGACTTCTCGCGCCGGGCCGAGTCGTTCGCCAAATCTTAATCGAATCACCGCTCCCACTGCTTTCGGATTGCTCGCTGGCCCCTCCAATCGAATGCTCAACCCCGGTTTTCCACCAACATTCTTGTAAAGCTTCGTTGCCCCGCGGTTTTGGGCGACAACCAAATCCACCCGCCCATCGTTATCGTAATCGGCCACCGCGCAGCCGCGTTGCTCACCATAAATCCGAATGCCGCTGATCTGTCCCGGCACCGGCTTGAAATCTCCTTTGCCATCGCCTTCGAGCAATAAACCCCGGCCACCGTCGTACCGGGATGTTTCTGGATCCACCCCAAAGAAGTTCTGCGCCATGAAAATATCCTCGTGACCGTCCCCATCGAAATCGCAAATCGCCAAACCGAAGGCCGGGGCGAATTGCGCCTCGATCGGGAGCGGTCGCGGTTCGAAATGATCGCCCCGGTTCAGAAAAACCATGGAATCCAACGTGGCAGCCTGCAACTCCTGGAATGCTTTGGTCCCTAAGATTTCCTCCACGCTGGAACTTCCGTACTGGCGGAAGCTCGAAATGTGTTCCCGAATGAGCGGGAGCGATTTCGACATCGTTTCAAAGTCAGTCCAGGGAACCGTTTTGCCGCTCGCTTTGTCGTAAAATGCTTCAATGCCTTCCATCATCCCGCTGTTATCGAGATCGCCATAAAAAATCCGGACCGGCCGTTCGATGACGGCCTGGTATTTCGTGTTCCTTCCCCAATTCGAGGCGACAATGTCCATTCGACCATCCCCGTCGAAATCTCCTGTGCTCACGCCATTCCACCAACCGCTGTATTTGTCGAGCCCGAGCTCGCGAGTCACTTCGCGGAACCGGCCCTTGTCATTGTGGAACACGCGAACTGGCCCCCATTCGCAGGCCAGGATTAATTCGGCAAAGCCGTCGCCATCGAGATCGCTGAACACCGCGCCGCTCACCAAACCAATTTTCTCAAATAGTCCGGCGTTGGCTTGGTCCAACTCGAATTTTATGCCGGTGTTCCGGTACAATCTTGAAGAGACTGGCTCGGGATAGCGCCCTCCCGCGACGCGACCGCCGACGAAAAGGTCGAGGTTCCCATCACCATCGATATCACTCATGGCCATCGGGCCAACGCTCGCGTCAAGTTTGGGGATAATTTCGCGCGGCGAAGCGTTCACATATTCGCGCACGCTGCTCTTGCTCGAAGGGTCCTCGTAATTGGCGTCGCCAACGAGCACCACAGAATTGGAGGCGGACTTGGCCCATCCGATGATCGCGGCTTGATCCTGGGTCGCGACTGCCGCCTCGGTTTTTTGGAATGATCCCCGGCCGGTATTTCGAAAGAAAGCCAAACGTCCGCCGCGGCCTGCGCCGACGACCAGATCTTGCCAGCCATCGTTATCGAGATCGACCCAAGCCGATCCCGGGCCTAATTGGCTCAGTTGGCGGCTGAGCAATGGCTGGCGCGAGAAATCATCGAACGGCTCGTCGACGTGGCTGTGGCCTAGCAAATCGCTCACGTCGTTGAACAGAGTTGGAAGCGAACTTTCAGTCGGTGGACGGCCCGCCATCACTGCGGCGGATTCATCGATTTCATAAACGCGATTCGCCGCCGCGCCATCGACAACGGAGCGTTTGCCATCCCGCCAGTCAATTTCGATTCGCAGCCGCGCTGCTGGTGATCCAGCCGCGAAAGTCCGGACGGTGTCATCGCAAGAAAGATATCGGCCTCCGCAGATCATTTCCTGGGACTGGAGCGGGACGGGCCCACCCGAGATTTTTATTTTCGCGCCGATTCCGTGGGTGTTCGGACTCGTGCCTTTCAATTTGATCTGGAGGCGCGGGGCAGTGCTGTCGTTGCGATAGAGCGCAGCGGGGCCATTCAGATTGTTCAGGACGAGGTCGAGATCTCCATCATTATCGAGATCGGCCAGCGCCATTCCTTGTGAAACGCCCGCGAGGTTGAAACCCCACGCTCGACTGACGTCCTCGAAGGTGAGGTCTCCTCTGTTTCGGAACGCGAGGTTCTCGGTTTTCAAGGGAGGAAATCGCTGCAGTCGCTGCTCGGGCGTTTCGTTTTCGCGGATGGTGGAAACCTGCTGTAAGGCATCGGCATCCTGCACGTCGTGTTCGTTTCCGTTGGCGACCAACACGTCCTCGTAACCGTCCAGATCCACATCCAGAAAAACGACCGCCCATGACCATTCGGTCGCCGCCAGACCACTGAGTTGCGCGATTTCGGCGTAGGCGCCGTCGCCACGATTCAGAAATAAAGTGTTTCTGGCCACTTCCGGACTGAATTCAGGATCGCCAATGGGTGAGTGGATGACGCCCTTCATCGTATTTGGCCGCTGGCGCTGGCGGTTGAGGTGGCTGCGGCTGAGCATGTCCATCACGAGAATGTCGTCGTAGCCGTCGCGGTTGATGTCCCCCACGTCGACAGCCATCGAGGAGAGGCTCATGTTTCGAAGGGCGGTGCGGGGAACGGCGCGAAAGCCGCGCGCGTTTTCATTCACCCAAAACTGGTCACGCGAATAAAAGAAATCATTGCAGACGTAAATATCCGGCGCTCGGTCGCCCGTGAAATCCCGCATCATCACGGACAAACCCCAATCGAGCGGCGGTTGATCGAGCGGCTTGCCTTCCGCATCAATAAATGAACCGGCCGTCCATGAAACCGGCGCGAACTTTCCCGCGCCATCGTTGACGTAGAGGAAATCGCGCTCGCCCAACTCGATGACTTGAACGGCGCCACCTTGAGGCATCACCGGCACGAACCGGTCCGCGGGGGTGACCACGACCTTTCCGTTGACCATGCGCGCTTCGACTTTCAATCCGGGCGGCCGGTCTTGATACGTGTCGGTGCGATAATTTGTGACGTAAAGATCGAGATCGCCATCGCCATCGATGTCCGCCAATGCCATGGAAGTGCTGCCGAACCGCCGGACCAGGCGTGTGCCGGTAAGTTCAGTGAACTTGCCTTTGCCGTCATTGAGAAAAAGGCGTGTGCCTCCGCCGATCGAATTCACCAGCAGATCGAGATCGCCATCGCCATCGACATCGGCAAAGACAGCGCCGGTGGAATATTGGTTGGGACAAGCCACACCAGCTTGGGCGGTGATCTCTTCGAAGCGCCAGTTGCCCAAGTTCCGATAAAGGGCATTCGGCCCTTCGAGCTGGCAGAAATAAATGTCGCACCAGCCATCCCCATCGATGTCCCCTAAGGCGACGCCCGAGCCGTTTTCCATGATCCGATTATACGCGACGGTGCGGGCGGCGAGGTGATTGGTGAAATGAATCCCGGTGCTTTCGCCGGTCAGTTGAGTGAAACCGGTGCGGCCATTTGCCGGCGCCGGGAGCGTTGCGCTGCGATAACCTGGCCCCGCGGTCCATTCAATGGAGCCAGCCCGCCAAGCCGAGCAGAGAGCCACCAGCAAAAAAAAGAGCGCGCGCGCAGCAATTCTCATTTTGCGGAGCGCGGCTGTGTGCGGAGCACCAGCCGCAGCTTTCAGGCATTGGCAAGTCTCTGAAGTGCCCGTATTGCTGCGGCTGGTCCGGAGAACACAGCCGCGCTCCAAACCCGTAATGAGAATTGCTGGCGCGCGCGGCATGTCACTTGAGGTTGTTTTTGAGCAGCATTAGCGATGGGCCCTCTTTCTCCCATATCTTGTTGAGAAAACTCGGAACGGCGCTCGGTCCGTGGATGTACGATCCAAGAATAATGTCGAGATCGCCATCCCCATCCACGTCCGCCACGTCCATGGCAATCCACCGGCCGGAGATGCATTGCGGGAAGGTGGACGGCACAAAGTTCAAACCGCCTTTGTTCTCCAGATAAACAAAACTTTCGCGCGGCGATTTCACATAGTCCGGGAAAAATGAAATGGCTGCGATATCGAGATCGCCATCGCCGTCAAAGTCGCGCGCGACGGCTTTGATCGCGCCGTTGAGGGGGAAGAAGTATTTTTCTTCGAACCGATTCGCTCCGCGGTTCATGTAAATGCGAAGGCCATGATACTTCTTGGTCGGGCTTTCATAGTCGCCATTGTCGCCATTCGCAACCAGCAGGTCCATTTGTCCGTCGCCGTCAAAATCGGCCAGCTCAAAATAATTATGGCCGTAGGCAGGCGGCTGTTGGAAAACGGGCGCCGTGGTGAAATTGCCCTTGCCGTCATTCTGCAAAATGAAAAAGGCCTCCGACTCCTGCGCCATCAGCACGCCGATGTCCGGAATCCCATCGGCATTGAAGTCGTGCGCGACGCAGTGAATCGCGCCTGATTTCTCGATCAACACATGTTCTTCGTAACGGTCGTTCCCCAGGTTTTCGAACCAGGAAAAGCGGCCGCGATGATTTCCAAACAGACACATGGCAAAGTCGATTTTGCCGTCCCGGTTGAAATCGCAGAATTCGGTTTGGGCGGCCCGCGGCAAATCCTTCAGGATCACCTTGGGCGCGCCGAATTTATCCCCTTGTTTTTCGAAGAACAGCAGCCCGCCTCGCTGCACTTCGGAAGGTTGAAAGCTGCCGATGGCCGTCACATAAAGGCCGTGGTCATTTTCCACGATCGCAATCGGCACGTTTTCGACCGGCAACTTTTGGAACAACCGCCCGTTTGTGTCGAGCACAGCGATCGCTTTGGCGCCGTCGTCCCCGAGAAAGATTTGGCGCCCGTTGCGGCTGACTTGGGTGAAGGTGGTCAGCGGAGGCGAGAATCTGAACCGGATCGCCGAGGCGGTGAACTGCTTTAACCCAACTTTAATCTCGGCACGCGCATCCTGGGGCAGCGCAGTCGCCGGCGCCGCCGTCAGATAGAAGTTCACAATCGAATCCCAGTCTGATTTCGAGATGAGCGGTTCGTCGGGGTAGAGCTTCAAAGTTCGCAGCAATTCTCCTTCAGCGCTCGTGCTGTAATCAGGCTGGGAAACGCCGAGCCGGGTTTCCATGCGCGGGAGAATCTGGTCTTTCCAGGTTTTCTTGTCGACCAGGTCCGGATTTGGAAACAGATGACAACTCGCGCAGACTTGGCGGGCCAATGTCTCCCCCCCGATTAAGCTTCTGTGCTCGGTAGCCGAGCTCCCAAGGGGCTTTGGAATTGTTTGCGTGCTTGTCTGTGCGAACGCCCCAAGCGAGAGCGCGAACAGCAACGCCGCTGCAAAAAAGCGTCGAGGGTGGATTTCAAACAAGAGGCGCTCGGTGCCTTGGACTCTGAAACGGTCCAAGCGACCTTGTAACACACTACCATCAGGCATTCTGGTTGAAGTATTATGGGACAATTCCATTTTACAACCGGAAAGCTCCCCCCCGACTCGACCATTCTTGTCCGCTCTGTGGTCGGCCTGAATCGGTGGGGAGTGGGGCTTGATGAGGGACGTTGTTGTACCGCGGAGATATTCACCCCGCAGATTCAGAACGGACGGGGATTGGCGGGGAACAGTTGGTCCGTCCCTAACGCCCAGCCCGCAACCGAACAGTTATACGATACGTCAACCGGTGACCAAGTGCCGAGGCTGAGCTGACCACGAAACACACGAACGACACGAAAAATACGGGTGGCTCCTCGCTGAGTGCGCCATGAACTCTTCCTGTTCGTGTGGTTCGTGTGTTTCGTGGTTAGTGCAGGCTCCATCGCATCACGTTCTTGTTTGTTCTGCGGCCGGTCTGAATCGGTGGGGAGTGGGGCTTGATGAGGGACGTTGTTGTACCGCGGAGATATTCACCCCGCAGATTCAGAGCGGACGGGGATTGGGGACGGAACAGTTTGTCTGTCCCTAAGGGCGGAGATGTTGACCCCGCAGGTTCAAGGTCGGCCTGGAACAAATCTCTGCCACCATTTCTTCCCGCCGTTTCCAGAGCCCGCTGTTTGTCGGAATTTTTCAACTAACAAACGGCTTCTGGATGAGGTCAGGTCGAGGATGAAAGCATCGTAACTCGGATGTCGATCAGCCGGATTTTTCGCCATCGCCCGGACGATAGCGTCGCAGGTTTCGTGGGAGATTTCCGGCACGATTTGATTTGGCGGAACCAATGGCGAACCTCGATGCAAGTCGAGGACTTCTTCAACTGTTTCTGCTTGGAAAGGTGGTTTCCCCGTCAATGCGAAATAAAGCGTCCCAGCCAGACTGTAAAGGTCCGACAGAAATGATTCCTTCGCGCTGGCCGCTTTCTCCGGCGCCATATAATTCGGCGTTCCCCAGATGTTGTTCTCCTTTGAACTCTCCTCAACCCTCCGAGCGAGGCCGAAATCAACCAGCTTCGGCTCCTGGTCAGCGTCGAATAGAATATTGCCCGGTTTGATATCGCTGTGGAGCAGCCCCTTTTTCAACGCCGACGCGAGCGCCGACGCGATTTTCACCCCGATATCGAGGACGTCCAATTCGGCGACCCGCTCCTCCTTCTCGACGCGGGTTTGCAAACTCCCGCCGCTGGCCATCTCCATCACTAGATACGATTTGTCCGCGAACTCCTCGAACGCATAAATCGAAATGATATTGGAATGACGAAGCGCCCCGCAGATTCGCGCCTCGCGCTGGAATGCGTTCAACGCTTCGGGATCTCGCGCGAGGGCCTCGTGAATGAGCTTTATCGCGACGCTCCGTTGGAGAACAACGTCCGTCGCTTCATAAACGACTCCCATGCCCCCGGTGCCGATCATCCGCCGCAGCTCGAATTGCCGCAGGCGCAACGGAACCAGAATTCCTTCCTGGCACTTGCCGCAAGGGATAACTGCTAAGGGCGGGAATTTTTTGGGAACAAAATTTTTCGCGCCACAATGCCAGCACGCCAGCATCTGCAAATCGGAGATGGGCGCGCGGTCTGAGATCGGTTGTGGTTGGCCTGCAGGCACGTTTCGCATCGCTCTTCTCGCGCTAAGGATTAGGACTGACTGGCTGGGCTGGAATGATGCTTATTAAGCGCCAAACTGGCTGGCGGGTAGTGCGCGTTTGCATGCACACCGGGTGTGCGTTTGAGCGCACAGGAGCCGGTTTCTTGAGCAGGGGAAGGAATGCGCCCGCTAATTCGAAACGACCTCAAATCGGCAGAAGCCAGCTCGACTAAGATGGACCGGTGCTCGAGCGCGAGGAGAACATCCGGTTCGACATGAGGGTTCCGAACATGGCCACGCGATTTGAACAGGAGTTAACCGAGACAACAGAGCTCAAGAGCGGAGGATTTCCAGCCTCTGTTACCTCCGTTTCCTCCTGTTCTATCTGGAGTCGCAGAGCATTTCACCGCATCCTGTTCGCCCTTGGGAGGCCACGCGCTATTCTCTCATGTCGAACTTGCCCCCGCGGGCTTGCTCAAACAATCGCGGGCACTTCCTTTTCAAGCGCTCCGGTGCAGCTGCTGCCGCAGCCAGCTGTGCACGCCAAACAATGGCGCCCGGTTGCAACCTCGCGGCCATCGAGGCATGCCGGAGTCACATCCCACAGGAACAATTTCCGGGCTGAGCTACCGGTCGCGGTCGTCGCCGTTTCACTTGACGATGTCCTACCGTGGCCCCCGGGGTTGGCTTCCGTGAGTTGCATTCCAAGCATCTGGTTGAAATCGCAATCGTAAACTTCCCCGCGCCAGCCGACACTCAGCGTCGAACGGCACATGAGATTCTCTACCGTTGCGGGATTAAAGCTCCTCGCGAGGAGATCGAAGTACGTTTCCAGAGCTCCACGCTCCCGCAGATCATCGGCGAACCGCGCGATTGGCTGATTGGTGATGGTGAATAGACTGGAGAACTCGATGCCGTAACGTCCGCGCAGTTCCTTTTTATAATCGAGCTCGAGTTCGGTTTGGGCCGGAGGCAGTTTTGCCCCGAGCGGGTTGTAAACCAGGTTCAACGGCAGGCGGGTTCCGTACCCGGCCGCATTGAGTTTCTTCAAGGCTCGAATGCTTTTGGCGAACACGCCCTGGCCCCGCTGCGCGTTCACGTTTTCTTCAATGTAACAGGGGAGCGACGCGATCACCTCGACCTGCTGCGCCGCCAGATATTCAGGGAGCCAAGCGTAACCGGTGGTTTCGATGATCGTGAGATTGCACCGATCGATGACGTGACAGCCGCTGGCGCGGCCGGTTTCGACAAAAAAACGGAAGTGCTCGCTCAGCTCGGGGGCGCCACCGGTGATATCGAGAACGGCCGGTCGATGCGTTTGGATCCATCGGGCGATCCGTCCTGCCGTGGGTCCATCCATCATCTCGGTGCGCCAGGGCGCGGCGTCCACATGACAGTGCCCGCAAGTTTGATTGCACTTGCGGCCGACATTAATCTGGAGTGTCTGAAGCGGCCCGCGTTCGAGCTTGAGCCCGTGCTCGATCAGCTTTGCTTGAAAACAATTCATGCGCCGGCTAAGTCCAGCATGAGCTGCCGGAACAGCACGGTTCCGCTGTGGAAGTGCGTTCGCCTTTCCATGCCTCGAGGGTGAGCGCTCGGAAATCGATTCCTTCCACCGTCCGCCATGGGGTGGAATCGCGTTTGAGAACGCTGGCGCTGGCGAAGCCGGCCTCCAAAAAGCCGTTGAAAAACTCCGCCTCCGTCAAAGCGCCACTGATGCAACCGCTCCACAGCTCCGGATCGCTTTGCAGGTGTAACGGGACTTTTTCGTCCGCGACGATGTCGGAGATGACCGCCCGTCCACCCGTTTTGAGCACGCGAAAAATTTCCGAGAAGAGCTGCTGTTTGGCTCGCGGGTCAACCAGGTTGAGCACGCAATTCGAGACGACCACATCAATCGACTCGGTCGCGACCAACGGATCATGCGAGCGCAGTTCGTCGGCGAAATCGGTTGCGGCAATAAAAGCCGAGGCGCTCGCGATCGGATGTTCCTGAAGTTCGGCATCGAGTTGTTCGAGGTCGAGAGCGAGATCTTGGATGCGTCCTTTTCGGAACTCGACGTTGGCGTAGCCGAGCTGTTGGGCAACAATTGGAGCGTTTCGACGGGCGACTTCCAACATCTCATCCGTCATATCGATTCCGATCACGCGACCCGCCGGGCCAACGACTTGAGCTGCGATAAAACAGATTTTGCCGGCGCCGCTGCCGAGGTCGAGCACCGTTTCCCCGGGCCGCAAATGTTTTGAGGGATCGCCGCAGCCATAGTCTTTTTCGATCACCTCGGCGGGAATGACATCGAGGAAACGCCGGTCGTACTCGACTGGGCAGCAGAGCGCTGCTTCCGGCTTTTTAGCGGCAAGCGAATAGCGTTTTTGGACGATGGAGTCGGTGCTTCGAGAGGGCGGGCTCATGCGGCTGGTTGTAATTGGTCCGGGTAACGGAGGCAATTCCGGAAATTTTTGGGGCCGCGCCGGCTGCACCACCCCCACCGTTTCGGTCATTGCTGCCTTTGTTTCGAGTTTCGAAATTCGCCTTTCGGCCTCTGTGGTGCAACGCTTCGCCTGAAGACTCATCTCTTCAGCGACGCTCAAAATAAATTGGCGCAAGCGCGGGATTGGGTTAGTTTCCTGGAATTGTCGAGCAGCGGTCCGGCTGTGCCAGCTGCGACTTTGAATCCCTATGATCCTGGTGATTGATAACTACGATTCGTTCACTTACAACCTGGTGCAGTATCTTGGTGAGATGCGCGCCGAGTTGCAGGTTTTTCGCAACGACGAGATTGGCCTGGATGAGATCCGCGAATTGCAGCCGGAACGAATTTTGATTTCGCCTGGGCCCTGTTCTCCGCGCGAGTCCGGGCTTTCGAACGACATCATCCGAACTTTCGGGCCGCACATTCCGCTGTTGGGCGTTTGTCTGGGCCACCAATGCATTGGCCATGTGTTCGGCGCTGAAGTGGTGGTGAATTATCGGATGATGCACGGCAAGACGTCGCCAATCTATCACAATGGCCAGGACCTTTTCGAAGGGATGCCCAATCCATTTACGGCTACCCGTTATCATTCTTTGGTCATTCGCCGGGAATCTCTGCCGGATTGCCTCGAAGTCACCGCCGAATCAGATGAAGGCGAGGTGATGGGAGTCCGTCACCGCGAATTCCCGGTTTGGGGCGTTCAATTCCATCCGGAAAGCATCCTCACGCAGGAAGGCCGAGTGCTGCTGAAAAACTTTCTCGGTTTAAAAGTGCGCCAGCCGGAGCCTGCCTTGCCGCACTAGGAACGTGATGGTCGCCAGCGCGTCCGCTTCAAACGCGCAAGTTCCACCGAAACCCGTTCCACTTTGATTTTTTCTTTAATTTGCTTTCTTCAGATGTTCCATCCGGGCCGATACTCCGAGCGAAGGTGCGTGCTGGCCTCCTGATGATTCGTGAAGCGCATTCCCTTCGAATCCCATCGCAAGGTTTCGCCCGGGAAACGAATGGCGATGAGCCCGAGCAGAGCGAGTTCCGTGAGCGGGCCGCCATAATCGAAATTCGAACCGGCGGGCCGGCCAGTCCGGATGGCTTCGATCCAGTCCCAGGCGTGCCCTTTGACTCGCGGGATTTTTTGAGCCGGCGCGTTTTTGCCAGAGTATTGCTCCATGATTTTGTCTGAGACGATGTGACAGCTCGCCGCGCCATGCGAGCCGTGCACGATCATGCTTTTGTCGCCGATAAGGATGGCGCCTGTGCCGGGAACCTTTTCATCGTCGGGGAACCCTTCCGGTTTCGGGATGGTGTCGTTGCCATCGTGCCACACCAGTTTGACCGGCCCGCGCTGGTTCCGGGCGGGAAACTCGAACGTGATTTTCGCGCCGGGCGGATAGGTGAGGCCGTCTTTGGCCAGATTGTAATCCTTGGTTTCGGCAGTAACGGTCGAGGGCGCGCCGAGATCGAGCGCCCAAAAAGAGGGATCCACCACGTGGCAAATCCAATCGCCGATGACGCCGCTGCCGAAAGGCATAAATCCGCGCCAATTCCAAGGCACCCAGAGCGGAGAGTACGGCCGGAACGGGACGGGCCCGACCCACAAGTCGTAATCAAGGCCCTTTGGGACATCGTGATGTTCGTTGACCTTGGGAAGATTGGGGATTTGGCAATAGACATTCTTGAAGGCGTCACAACCGGCGTGAATCGTGTGGACCTGGCCGATGGCTCCAGCCCAGACCCATTCGCAAAGCCGTCGAATCGTATCGCTGGAATGCCCCTGATTGCCCAGTTGCGTCACGACCTTGTGCTGATGTGAGGCGGCGACTAATTTGCGGACTTCCTCGACCGAGTGCGCGAGCGGCTTTTCGCAGTAGACATGTTTGCCGCGCCTCATCGCTTCCATGGCGATGAGGGCGTGAGTGTGATCGGGCGTGCCGATGACGACCGCTTCGACTTCGGTTCCCATTTTGTCGAACATGTCCCGGTAATCGGTGAACCGCCGGGCCTTGGGATACTTGGCGAATTCCTTCGCGGCGTACGACTCATCGACGTCGCAAAGCGCGACGATGTTGTGCCCGAGGCCAGCGACTTCATCGACGTCGGCCCCGCCGCGGCTGCCGATGCCGATGCCAGCCACGTTCACTTTGGCGCTGGGGGAAGGGCCTTCCGCGCCGTTGCCAAACCGGCCGGGAAGAATGTTGAAGAGCGCCACGCCAAGGCCGGCGCGCCGAACGAACTGCCTTCGATTGATTCCGCTGGATGGCTGAGTTTTCATAAAGGTTCAGAATGCTCCGGCATCGGGGTTGTTTGACAAAATGGCGGCGTCCTATGTTTCGAACTCATCATCGCGAATTAATAGGAAGAGCGGGCCATGAAAGGAGGATAAGGCCGAGGGTCCGTGCCATCAAGCCAATCGTCCTGGAGTGGATGCCCGCAGGAACCCTTCTCCCGAATGGAGTCTCACTCTCGGGTGCACGATCGGTTTTGGATTTTAAGTTTTGGATTGTGGATGGCAGAAGGAACCACGAAACACACGAAAGGAATTTTAACCTCAACATCGCCGCCCATGGATGACTGGCGGCAGGACATTCAGCGCGCCGTTGCGCCTGCAGCCGTCGTTGTTTCCGCTTGCGCCCCCAGATGCCGGCAAGAATTCCAATCCAAATCAGTGCGGTCACGGGGTCTCGCTGTTAGAATTTGAACGCGAGCCAAGCGGAGGCGTAGTCCACATCTTGGCCCGGCGTGCTGGCTTTCAGAAAATCTCCCGCGAAGAAGTGCGCGTAGGCAGCGGTGAACGTGAGATGCCGCTCCAATTGCCATTCGGCGAGCACTTGAACTTGATTGCCAACGTAATGATCAAGACTCGCCCCGGCAGGCACTACAACATTGACGCCATTTCCATAGATCGCATCGCGTGTGCTTTCTCGCCAAAAGAAATCCCAGTCGAGCGACAACTTGATTTGCTCGATTGGCTTCAATTCCAATGAAGGATGTAAATCGATGTGATTGGCCGGGCCGATCAGAGCGGTCTCGCTGAAATAAGCGCCGCGCGGGAACAAAGGATTGAATGTTTCCAGATCGCTGTCGTTTGGATTTCGGTCGCCGCTCGTGATGTCGGCTTTGAAACCGATGCGCGGTTTCCAAGGCATTGATTCAAACGCGTAGCCGGTGTCTGAAGCCGCGGTCCACGCGGAAATGTCGCCCTTGCCGAAACTGCCGAACTGATAAACGAACTCGAAGTTGTAATCGATCTGGTGCGCCTTGCCCCAAAGACGAGTGCCCAGAGTGTGTCGCAGTTCGCGCGCGGTGCCTTGATTGAACTCGGCGTCCTTTCTCTCCAGGCCAAGGTAATACAAATCGAAGTTCGCGCCGCGAAGACATGGCAAAGGCGTGACGGTGTAAATGCCCCAAAACTTTTCGTCCGGCTCAGGGCCGTCGTCGAATACGCCCGGCTTGGTCTCGACCGGCTTCACGGCAAATGCATCGATGCGAGTCTTGCCCATTTCCAGAATCGCCTTCACACCGTCGAAGCTTTGGCGAACGTTTGGCCCTTCGCGCGTGGAAATGAGGCGCGACGATCCGTAAGCGAGTTCCTGTCGTCCGATGCGCAGTGTGAGCGAATTGGTCTGGGGTAGTGGCGCTCGAACGTCAAAGAACGCTTGATGCAAATCCGCTTCGTCGCGGTCGGTCGGGCGCGGTCCGCCTTTTCGATCTGTTTCGAGTCCGCTCTTGAATTGGATGAAAGTGCGGAACCACTCGGTGAAATGCGCGTCGGCGTGCAGCATGTAACGTTGCAGCCAGTAACCGTCGTCGTCCTGCGGAGCCAAGCCCCACTGCGGGTTGTGAAAGTATTCGTAGCGGACGCGCGCTTCGCCGCCGAACGAGAGATAGACATCGCCGTCCTTGTTCAGTGGAATGTATTTGATGGGATCGAGCAAGTCGTCGCCAGGCGCCGTGCGAAGATAAGAGTAATCTTCATCGTAGCGGAGTTGACGATAGAGGGGCGGAGATTGCGCTTCCGCCGAAACGCTTTCGAACGCGAGAAGCGCAATCGGGAACAATAGTGCGTAGCCGGAGCGCATTTCAAAAGGCGAAGCAATCGCAGCCCAAGCCGAAGAAATCGGCGTAGCGATTACGCGCTGATTCAGCGGCGGAGAACAATTGTTGCAGCGCGTGAGTGCAACCGGACTGATGACACTGCGCGTTGTGCTGGTGAGGGACAATAGGAACGCCGGCTCGCGCGGCTTTGCGAATGTCCAACGGGGCGCCGTAGCCGCCGAACACTTTCACCGGCGACCACTCTGGCAGCACCGGGAGCGGCGGTGGCGCGTGCGAGGCGAATTCATCGGTGGCGTGAACAATCCTTCCGCCGACGATGGTCAGGATGGATTCGATGCTTTTTATCTCCTCGTCCGGCACAGAGAAATAATCGTCTGTAAGTGCGACGAAGTCGGCCAACTGGCCTTCGGCAATTGCACCTTTCTTTCCATTCTCACTGCTGAACCAACTGCTCCCCTGTGTGTAGAGGCGCAAAGCTTCTTCACGACTGACAAGGTTCTGCTGGGGATACATCGAAACGCCGCCGACCGTTTTGCCGGTGACGAGCCAGAAGAGCGAAACCCAGGGGTTGTAGCTGGCGACGCGCGTGGCATCAGTTCCAGCGCCAACCGGAATGCCAAGCTCAAGCATTCGATGAATGGGCGGTGTCCGCTCGGCAGCTTTCTTTCCATAGCGCTCGATGAAGTATTCGCCTTGGTACGCCATGCGATGTTGAATCGCGATACCGCCGCCCAGCGCTTTCACGCGTTCCAGGTTCCGGTCCGAAATCGTTTCGCAATGGTCGAAGAACCAATTCAGTCCTTTGAACGGCACGTCGCGATTCACAGCCTCGAAGACATTGAGGAATCTTGTGATGCTCTCGTCATACGTCGCGTGGAGGCGGAAGGGCCATTTGTTTGCCGCGAGTAACGTGACGACATCCTTCAACTCCGTTTCGAGCGATGGTGATAAGTCGGGGCGCGGCTCAAGAAAATCTTCGAAATCAGCGGCCGAGAACACGAGCATCTCGCCAGCGCCGTTGCAGCGGAGAAAGTCGTCGCCTTTGCCGGGGCTGGTCATCTTGATCCAGCGCGTAAAATCTTCTTTCTCCTGCTTCGGCTTTTGCGTGAAAAGATTATAGGCGATGCGCAACGTCATCTCGCCGCGCTTGTGCAATTCGTTGATGACCGCGTAGTCCTCGGGATAGTTTTGATAGCCACCGCCCGCGTCGATGATGCTGGTAAGCCCGAGCCGGTTCAGTTCGCGCATAAAGTGGCGCGTGGAATTCATCTGCTGCTCGGGCGGGAGCTTTGGCCCTTTGGCGAGCGTCGCATAAAGGATCGTCGCGTTTGGACGAGCGATGAGCAGCCCCGTCGGGTTGCCGCCGTGGTCATGTTGAATTTCACCGCCCGGTGGATTCGGTGTGTCCTTGGTGTAACCGCAAGCGCGCAACGCCGCCTGGTTCAACAGCGCACGGCAATATAAATGCAGAATGAAGACGGGCGTCTCGGGTGCGACCGCATTGATTTCATCGAGGGTTGGCATCCGGCGCTCGGCAAATTGAAATTCGGTCCAGCCGCGCCAACCACGCGAACCCATTGTCCCGGCGGCGTGCGCTGGACTTGCTCTTTCAGCATCCGCATCGCATCGGCGAGCGACGGCACGCCATCCCAGCGCAGCTCCATGTTGTAATTCAATCCACCGCGAATGACGTGCAGGTGGGAATCGTTCAGGCCTGGAATGACACGGCGACCATTGAGATCAATGACTTTCGTGTTCGGCCCGCGCTCGCAGCTCTCGGTGTCGTCCACGCCCACGATGCGGCCGTCTCTGACCGCCACGTTTTTCGCTTCCGGGTGTTTTGGGTCGAGCGTGGTGATGCGTCCGTTGTGAAGAATCAAATCTGGTGCGGTATTCATGATTGGCAATCAATTGTGGATAGAATAGTTTTTAAGCAATGAACACGGGTGAAATTGAAGTGCATCCTGATGTTTGCAACGGACGCCCGGTTGTACGCGGCACGCGCATCGCGGTGGAATCCGTTCTCGGAATGTTGGCCGCGGGTGATTCGATCGATGAAGTGTTGCTGGCTTATCCGACGTTGACGCGGGCGCAGGTGCTGGCGTGCCTGGACCACGCGGCCCGGTTGATGCACAACCAATACTCACTCGATCCGGCGTCATGACCGGGTTTCTTTTCGACGAGAATTTGCCCGCCGTTGTCGGTCTCAGCACGAATGTTTTTCTCACTCGCATTCAATCAGTCCGTTGAATTCCGTCACGAGTTTGTGCCGGGTTTGGGTGCAACCAGCCGCGAAGAAGTCGTGTGAGCTGCGGCATCACGATCCACGTGAGACAGGTCACAATCAGCGCTGAAACAACGAACAGGTTTATCGCCAATGGCAGCTTCCGCAGCTGAGGTGAAAGGATGAAACCGATCAACAAACTGACTGGATAAACACCGAGCAATGTCACCGTCGCCATTTTCCATCGCGGCGGCGGACCCCCGGGCGAACGAAACCATGCTTCAAGTCCGTGTAGTTGGCGATAGACCGGCTCGCCCTCCGTCAATGTTCTCGCTCTCTCCTCCCAGGCTTTAAACATCGGCGATGCATAGAACGCATCGCGCTCCTTCTCGTCGGCAAACGTGCGCAGGATGCCGAACTCGCGTGAATCCGATCCCGGCGGCGGAATCAACATGCTCGCGCCCAACACGCCGCCGTGAGCGAACGACCGTTGAAAGAATTCCTGAAGCGCTCGTCGAAACTCCGCTTCCGAGCCAGCGCGCACGCGACGAGTGATGGCAACGTGAATGGGCATAAGCAAATGGAACGTTTGAGCGCTGCGCGGACGATTATTAAGCGTTGCGAAAGCCCCCCCTCTCCCGGCCCTCTCCCCGCGTTTGTGCATTCATGGCATTGAATAACGCGGGGAGAGGGATAAAGGGTGAGGGGCTCTTCAGCATTCGACATGTTAGTATTTATGCAACGATCTATACGAAGTCGCCCGCGGAGCGAATTCTACCCTCCCTCAGTGCGCCGCTTTCTTCGGAACAACCTGCGGCTTCTGCGCGGACTGCGGCGCGTGATGCACCATCGTGTAGGCGTATTCCACCCCAACGCCATAAGCGCCCGCCTGTTGTTTGAGCAGCCCCATGAGGTTGTTGTAGTGATCCCGTTTTGCCCAGTCGCGCTGCCATTCGAGTAGAGCCGCAATCGTGGTCAGGCGCACTGCGCCCGCCTGCACCATGCGCGAGAGGGCTGCTTCCTGCGCTGCGGGTGAAGTCGCCCCGCAACAATCCTCGACGACGTAAACGTTGTAGCCCGCGCCGAGCATTTCAATCGTCGGCCAGGTGATGCAAACTTCCGTCCACAGGCCGGTCATGAGAATGTTCTTGCGGCCCGTGGCTTCGATGGCTTTCCGAAAACCCGGATCGTCCCAGGAGTTCATGGAGGTGCGCTCGACGATAGGTTGCCCAGGAAAGATGTCGAGCAACTGCGGCCAGATGTAGCCGCTAAACGATTCCGTTTCCACGGCCGTGAGCACCGTAGGCACCTTGAACTCCTTCGCCACTTTGGCGAGGAGAGTGACGTTGTTGATCATGGTGGCGCGGTCCGCGCTCGCCATGCCGAAGGTCATCTGCGGTTGCTGATCAATGAATACAACGGCGCTGTCCTCTGGCGTATAGAGTTTATGGTATTGGTTCATATCATTTCTGTCTTTGAGTTCGTTTGATTCAGTTCTAGATCTATTCGCGTGCATTCGCGGTTCCAGAACAGGAGCCGGTGGAAATTTTGGGTTTCCGCTGTCGACCGCAAAATACCACTTACCGAGTTCATTGTCACCGCTGACGGTGTCATTATCGCCGCTGGCGGTACCGGGCGCTTCAACCGGCGTCACCAGTATTTCGGCCATCTGTTCAGCGGACGGTACAAGTTGGTGGTGATCGACGAACGCTCACCGGGTTACCTGCGCACCGCGTGCGATGATGGCTGCGAGTGGACCGCTTGCTGGGCGGGCACGGCATTCAAGCCGACTCCGCCAAAGGGCGCGGGCAATTCCAGTGGCGGATGATGGACAAGAATGGAAAAGGACAGAGCCGCTAACATTAAAGGGTGTAATGCTGCCAAGGGTAGTTGGCGAAGCGGAACCAGCAACAACACCCATGGGCAGTTTTCCGTGTTATGCGGTTCGGAGAAGGAAGTTAAGTTAGGTTAGTATCGTGAAACAGCTCGGTAGAACCTTTGAGAAAAGTTTGGCGCGTCAGCATCGGTGAAGAGCCACCTGTTGGAGTTTACGGTGTTTGGGCTGATTTTCTGCCAATTACCTGCGGCTAGATCGGTCGTTGCTTCGATCACGGTCGACCCTGCTCCGCCACCGACTTGGAACTGCACCTGACCATCGGCAAGCCTCACGGGTGGGCCAAGATTCAGTGAAGGAATTAACCGCGCCAGACAGAGCCGTGGCCGGCCGAACAATTTGCTGAAGGTGCCGCCGAGCAGTATGCCGCCATCAGGTTGGGCGCTCATTGCTTCGAAGCGATCGTATGCATTTGCAGCGGCCAATTTGGTGACTGAGTCGGCTGATTCCAGTAGCCCAGCCTCGGTAACGAGGGCTAGTTCAGCGAGGCCTTCCTCCTTCTGAGCGAGCACCCACAAATGGCCGTCGGACCGGGTCGCCACCAATCGTGGCGTCGAAACCCGGTTCCGCCAGGGGTCGAAAGTCTTGTCCTGTGAGCCGTCGGCCCGCAAGCGAGCCAGGCAGCCCTGCCACGTGCCGTCTGCGCTGTTGATTGAAAGCAAAGCGCCAGCGAGGACGATCCTCCCGGACGCCTGCAACGCAATGGAAATGTGATCATAGCCAGAATTAGAATCGACTTTCACACCGGGCCGGAACTGATCATCGAAGGTTCCATCTGGATCAAGGCGTGCCAAATCAGAGCCGTCCGAAGCAACCCCATGACCGCCGACAAGGACTCTTCCATCGGCTTGAACCGCCAAAGCGCTGATAACTAATGATGAATCTCCAGCTGCGTAATTGCGCAGGACTTTCTCCAGGGTGCCATCCGGCAGAAACCGCACGATCTTTGTTTCATTATCGCCGGCTGTAGCGGCCAGGATAATTTTTCCGTCAGGCGCCGCGGCGATCGCGACCGGGTTGTAACGATAACCAAGCGACAAAATAGATAACTGCGGGCTGAAGCTCGAGTCCAGGGTGCCGTCCTTATGCAGCCGGATCACGCCATTCCGAGGGGCGCCATTGACAAAATCAAACGAACCGGCGACAAGAATCTCGCCGTCTGGCAGTGTGGCGATCCCCGAAACAAACGTTTGCCAGAGGAACGCCTCCCTATGAAATATTTCGCTGACATCAGCGCGAAATTCGTTCGCTAAGGAACCATCGGGATTGAGCAAGGCCAAGCCGCTGTGGCCGAGGCGGCGATACATTGCCTCCGCATAGCTGGCGACCAGTATCTTTCCCTCCAAGGTCTCAAAGAACCACAAGTCCAGAGGGTCGTTTGTGTTTGCCGGCAAACTGCTGAAGGCGAGGTCTTGGCTGCCATCAGCATTGAGGCGGGCAAGTGAAGTGCCGTTGCCGTCAATTAGCGAAGATCCGCAGGACGAAGAAGGTGCACTGACGAGCAACTTTCCGTTCGATAAGAGGAGGAAGCGGTTCACAGAACAGAATCTGGGCTGAAAAGTCGGATCCTCACCCCCATCAGAACTAAGGCGGCTGATTCGGCCAGGGTAGTCAGAAAAAAGTATCTTCTGGTCGTTTTGGACAGCTACCTGGTTGACCACGGGCACGCTCGGTCTGAAGGTTTGATCGACCGTCCCGTCCAAATTGAGCCGGACGAGATGACTGAATGGCTGATCATTCACTTGGCTGAAGCCACCGCTGATGACGAGCTTGCCATCGCGCTGTTCGGAGATTGAACTGACCGAGGCGTTGGGGATGCGAAAGCGAGCCTCACTGAAAGTCAGATCGGGCTTTCCAGAAGAGTCAAGCCGGGTGAGTCGAGCGAATTGATCGCTTTCCAGACGCAGCAGAGCGATCCTGCCGTCACGCAACGAAGTCAACTGAACCGGTGCGTTCCATGCGAAAAAGAAATTCTCGTCAAAGGAGTTGTCCACGGCGCCGACTGTGTTCAACCGCATTAGACGAACGCTTACCCCGCCGCCGGGCTGGTCGGTGTAAGAGGTTACCAATGCTTTGCCATCCGCCTGAACGGAGCTCAATTCGATCCAGCTCTCGGAGGGCCATCTCACTCCCTCGGACAAGTGGCCCGAGAAAAATCCTGTATCCAGAGTTCCATCCTGGTTTAAGCGTGCCACTGGACCCTCAATTGGGACGCCGTTGATAGCCGCCGGCATCTCCGGTCCCCCAAAAAGGAACTTGCCGTCCGGCAAGGCAAAGATGTTTGCTACACGGCCGAAATAAAAGGAGGTAAAGGACGGCCTGAAGCTTGGCTCCAACATAAGGCTCTGCGCACGCCCCGGACCGCATTGTGAGACGATGCAGAGGAGTAAGGCTGCTCGAGAAGCTGCTTTCATAGTCACAGCAAGCGATGGTGCTATTTTTTTCCGGTCGCGTGCAGAATGACCCAAAGGTAGTCCTTACTATTTGGAACGGCGGCGAACATTTGTGCTTTGGGAGTGCGTGGATCTCTCCAGCGATGAATTTCGACGTGACCGTCGGCGAACAAAAGCAGAGTCCCGAGGATCGCAATAATCGCGATCACCACCAGTAGCTCGATAAGGGTGAAGGCATACTGAATGTGTGATTTAGTATAATAATGAGTGTTATTGACGAAAGCAGTCATCGTGTGCCGGTTCTATTGTTGTGTTAGAATAGCCTCGCCCGCGGCGGGGGAAGCGGCGCGCCAGAGGCGAAATGCGTCAAAACTCACGGAAACCAGGATTTGATCGTCCGGAGAAAAGGCGAGTTGCTTAATTTCCTGGTGATGGCCGCGCAATCGGCCAACGAGCTGCCGGGACTCGAGATTCCAGAGTGTAATGACCTGCCCTTCCGCCAAAGCGAGGGTCTTCCCGTCGCGCGAAATCGCGGAAGCCAATCCGAGGAATGATTTCGGATTGAGGTCCGGCAATTGTCGTCGCGATGGGAGGTCCAGAAGAGCGACCACGTCCCAGCCACCGGCCACGAGCGTGCGCTGGTCCAAAGAAAAGGCGACGGAATTCAGGACTGCATCGCCGAGGTGAAAGGCCCAGGGCGACGCTGCTTGTTGCAGTTCCCATATGTATACCCATCCCCGGTGAGTCGCCGCCGCGACTCGGGCGCCGTCCGGGGAAAAAGCGGTTCCTCCGACGAGATCGAAAATGCCTGGCAGATCAAAGCGAAAATGATGTGTTTGGTTGCCGGCGCCGACATCAAAAACGTAGAAATGAGGCCAGGAGCTTACGGCCAGTTGTTTGCCGTCCGGCGAGAACCTCATTCGGCCTGCGCCATTTGTGGCTATCAGGATTGGCCGGATGCGCTCGCGGCCTGAACGGATGTCCCAGATGACGATATCCAGGCCGTGTTTCGAGGCACCCGCTTCTAATGCAAACGCAGCGACATTCCCACCAGGGGCCAGCGCCTCCTGTTCGATGTTTGTTCCGGGCAAAGAGTAACGGATGCTTTCGACAAAAGTGCGCGTGTTCCAAATGCTGAAAGTGTTATTGGTGAAAACGGTGAGGAGATGCCGCCCATCGGGCGAAAGGCTGTACATGTGCGAACGCTGTGAAGTTAACCGCAAACCCGCTGGAAGGCTTTGCGAGGTCTTTTGCGGCGGGTGCGGCGCGGCGTCCCACATGCGTATAGTGTTGTCCCAAGCGCCGGTAATGATCGTTCGACCGTCCTTTGAAAAAGCGACGCTGTTGATAGCGCCTTGATGTCCGGCGAGTTTCTTGAGGATCCCACCAGTGGCCGGGTCCAAAAGCTTCACCTCCTGGGTTTCATCCAACACAGCGAGGCTCTCTCCCGAAGGCGAGAAAACCACCTGCCAGACATCTTTGGCGTTATTCGGCAAGCGGAGGGTGAAGGTTTCGCGACGCGTGGTTACGTCCCAGACTCGGAGCGTCCCATCGAGCGCAGCGGAAGCGAGGCGCCGGCCATCGGGGGAAAATGCCAAAGCCTGGACCACGGCCGAATGACCGTGGAAAACTCCAACGTTCGTCTTCGCAGGAATGTCCCAGAGCAAAATGGAGCCGTCGTGGCCCGGGCAGTACGCAAGCTTCAATTCATGGGGAGCAAAGGCGAAACCAATCGGAGCTATTTTGTCCCGCCGGGCAGTTAGAAACGCAAATTCCGACCGGCTTTGGAGATCGAAGATATGGATGCCGTTATCAATCTCCTCGTGAGCGAGAAATCGGCCATCCGGCGAGAACTGCGTTACTTTTCTGGGGAAACGGTTGGTGGCGAGGATCCCCACCAACGTGTGGGTCGTGAGCTCCCACAGGCGGACAGGATAATTCGTCGGCCAGATTCCAGGACCAGTGATTGTCACCAGCCAGCGCCCATCGGGCGACTGAGCAGCGTCCACGACCTTGTGATCGTGCGGAAGCAGGCCAACCTGACGCCGCGATGGGATATCCCATATGCGCACGGTTTTGTCGCCGCCGGCGGACCAGGCGGTTTTTCCGTCGGGCAGGAGGCCCACGGCACTTACGCCGTTAGTGGTGTGCCGGCCGAGGATGAACAGCTCTTCGCCCTTGGCTTGTTCCAAGTAATAACTCCATTCCCAGCCGCGGAGATCAGAAGGCATTGCGGCTTTCGAATTTCGGGTTTGAGATTGCTGGCGCGGCCGGTGCTTCGAGAGGAGATCAACGGCAAGGCTCAAATTATTTTCGGCCAGGGCATTTTGGGTGAGCATCATATCGGCAGCGTATAGGCTTTGCCGGGCACGGAGTGCTTCAGCTTCGGCGTGGTGACGTTCGTTATTGATGCGGTAGGCGGCGAGGGGGGAACCGATGAGCAGGATTAAGATTAGGATTAAGGTTAAGAGGAGGGAACCGGCGAGGGCGGGTTTGCGCTGGCACCAGCGCAACGCGCGCTCAGTGCGGGTGACCGGACGCGCGTGAATGGGTTCGTTGGTGTGGAAACGTTGGAGATCGTCAGCCAGAGATTGGGCGCTCGAATAACGCCGGCCCGGATCCTTTTCGAGGCACTTCAGGCAGATGGTTTGAAGATCGAGGGGAATTTCGGACTTCTGCTTTCTGCTTTCTGCTTTATGAGTTCGTGAGTTGCGGGAAAGCGGAGCGGGGGTTTCTTCAGCGATGGCACGCAATGTGGCGGCAAAGGTGCTTTTTTGGATGGGCGGTTTGCCAATGAGGAGTTCGTAAAGAATTGCGCCGAGAGCGTACACGTCCGTGGCGGTGGTGAGAGGCGTGCCCGCAGCTTGTTCGGGAGCCATGTATGCGGCAGTACCGAGAACCGCGTGCGAAAGCGTTACGCCGCTGTCTTCCTGCAGGAGTCGGGCGAGGCCGAAATCCGAGACACGCGGCTGCCCTTGGTCGTCAATCAGGATGTTGCCAGGCTTGAGATCGCGATGGAGAACGCCCCGCTGATGGGCATAGGCGACGGCTTCTGCGATGCTCTGCAGGATTTGGGCAGCGCGGCGCCAGGTAATTGGCGTATTTTTTTGGAATTGGCCGAGCGTGCCGCCGTTCAGGAAGGGCATAGTGAGGAAGTACTGCCCTTCATGAACGCCGCATTCATAGACCGGGACGATACCAGGATGCGTCAGCGAGGCGGCGGTTTGCGCCTCGATATGGAAGCGCTGAATGCTATCTCGACTAGCGAAAGCTCCGCTCGCGAGCAGTTTGAGAGCGACAATGCGTTGGGTTCCGAACTGTCGTGCGCGGTAAACAATGCCCATGCCCCCTCGGCCGGCTTCGCCGAGAATTTCGTAGTCGCCGAAGTAGCCGGTGGATTCGTTCTGTGACACCGAGAGAGCTGGATCAATGGGTTGCTTCTCATCGCGATTGGCAATCGCGGCGTCGAGCAGACATGGGATGCAGGCGCCTTCGGGCGAGCCAGCCGGGATTTCGCCGCCGCAAATTTCGCAAAGCTTCGGTTTTTGGACGAGTGAGTTCATCACGGCTTACTGGGTTACTTCCGAAAATTCGGAGATCGGTAACGGGAATTCGGTAGATTTTCTTTAATTCCAGATGGAAGACGACTTACAAACTAGTATACGGCAGTAACGGGGTGTGTGCGTTTAAGGCCGGATGAAGAGGGTGCGCAGATGTTGAATTTCCTCGTCAATTTCGGCTGCGTTGCTGACCGTGCGCGCGATTTCGCTGCGAAGAAGCTGACGGTATCTGCCGCGGAGACGGCTGACGAACATCTTGGCAGCGCCTTCGCTCATGCGTAGGCGGGCGCCGATTTCGGCATATCGTTCGCCTGGTTCACCAGCGAGAAACGGCTTGAATTCATCGAACAGTTTTTCCCGACCGGAAATGCGGAACTCTTCACGCAGGCGCCCGAGAACCTGATCGAAGAGAGCCACAGCCCATTGTTGTTCGAAAATGCGCTCCGGGGTTAGGCGATCTGCGGGTTCGTGAAAGGGATGTGCTTCTTCCGGATCGGGGTCAAGCGGAAGCCATTGCACTCCTCCACCGCGCTTTTGGGCCGCGGCTTTGTCGCGTTCGTGCGCGAGAAAGTGTTTGAAACTCGCGAGCAGGAAAGAACGAAATTTTCCGCGCTCCGGGTCTGCGCCTGCGAGGAACGATTTCTCGATCAAGAGCGCGAAAAAACCCTGAGTCAGATCGCGAGCATCTTCGCGACTGTGGCCGGACCGCAAGGCGTAATGAAAGAGCGGAGGCCAATAGCTGCGGCAGAGTGCCTCAAGTGCGTTCCGGCTCCCAGGCAGGTGGGAGGCCGCCGCTTCGGCCACGACGCTCCAGTGCGTGCTGCTGAAGGATCGAATGGCTGAGCCGCTGTGGTGCATGAGATGGCATAATGATTACCAAAAATCGGGCGAACCGAAAGCAGGAGTTTTGGGGCCTTCGATAGGGGGCACAGTTGGAGGACTGTGACTAGACCCAATCCAAGCGTAATTTTTGGCTGAGACAACACGAAAAATCTCGAAATGCCCGCGCTTGTCGTTGGTAAGAACCGCCTATGCCCAGGCCGCTACAGTTCATATCGCTCGGGGTAGGCGATGAATCGCCGACACCAAGGACAGATTATTGGCTGGATCGCGCTGAGTCTGTATCTTGCATACCAATGAAGCGGATTGATCTTCTTCGCTTTGCTGAAGTACTGCTATTGGGCGCGCTATGTGCGTGTAACACGATGCACGACAGTCGAAGGCCCAAGACGGAAACATGGGAGGGGGAGGCATACGAAATCAATCTTCTTTCCGAGAAGCGCAATTTTCATCCACGAGACAAGTTGCCCTTGGGGGGAGTCGTTATAGATGACGGCAAGCACTGGCGATACCAGATCACAGCGCTTTCATTTGAATTTGGAAACCTTTTGGTTTTACGAGTTCCCACTTCGCGCGAGCAGCTCCCCATCGGCGCATTAGGCCACCAAGAAAGCATGGTTGTGCTTGCCAACGCGGATCAAGAACTGACGAGCACGCGCCTCAATGCGGGTCTTCGAGTTTCCTGATATCACAACCATGAAGCGCTAGGAATTCACGCAGGTATGGCAGCGCGGGGCGGCTCGAAGGGCCCAGGTCGCACATTAGTAACTCCCCCCCTTCACACCATTCCATCTCGAGCTCCGGATACTCAGCATGAAGATGCTGCAAAATGCGGACGTGCCGGTTGTCGGTGCTGGCAGAGCAGGCAAAGTTGTGCCCTACAAACCAATCCGATAGTGCGCTCCGAAAGCGAGCATGATCCGAGATGTCGGACGCGGACAAACCTACAACCTCATAGATTACCCCATAAGGCCGCAGCATCTTGAGGAATTGCGCACGCGTAGTCACTGTATTCGGCGGACGTCCCGGCTCACCGGCGCCGGGCCCATGGTGTGCGACTGTCAACCGAGACGCGAGCCTGGGTTTCGGTGCAGCCGGTATTGGACGGCATGGTCACTTGGCTTTTTCGATTTCCATGCTTGTGGGGATAACGACGTCCTGCAACGCGATCCTGCCGCCGGTCCAAAAGTGCACCACCAAAACGTAATTGGTAATCAGGCCAGCTTTCCATCCGTTTCCACGTCCGTACAGCTCCCAGTCGCAAGGCCGTCCGACTTTTTCCCAGGGTGACTTGGCTTCACTGGCGCCCTCGTGGAGAACCAACCGATGCCTCTCAACAGTCCCTTGAATCTTTGAAAACTGCTGGAGAAACTGGTTGAAATTCGTCGCAGCGCCGCTGAAAAAAAACACATCGACGTCGTTCACGAAAAATCCGTGAACTCGATTGGTGATGTTGACGAGGTTTTCCATTCCGATGGGCCAGCTGCCGTTGCTGCGTGCAGGTTTGTCTATTGGATGATCGCTGCCAAGACCAAGAGCTTGTTCACAAGCGCAGACAAGGCCCCCGCCAATGAGCGCCACCGCAACCATTTGTCGGAAACTTTTTTTCATGCGTAGTAAGACGTGAATTATCGGCCAATGCTCCTCCTGCCCTCCAATTCGAAACAAATTCGAAGAACCAAAATTCAAATGCTCAAAACGAGCAATGGCTTTCCATGAAGGCCAAACGGCCGGGGATAGTTTTGTTTTGGCTGTGGCATTTCGAAGTGACCTTTTCACCGGCAGCCCTCTCTTCTAATTCCCGTTGTTCTGAATCGGTGGGGAGTTTTTCGGTGCGCGGGATCTCCCCGCCGATTCAGGCCGGACGGGGATTGGATTGCCTGGGTTACGCATAGATTCTTCTTTCGACGTTCTCGGGCTTCGGATTTAGCCTCCCCTTTATAGAATTTCAAATTCCTTTGGCTTGGCGGGACAAGCCTGTTCACACGCTCCAAAGGTTCTTCGGTCAGGTCCTCGTCCTTGGGTCTCAAACGGATCATGACCGTCCGCGACAGCGCGGACGGAAAAATCCCGGTCGGTGATGGCGCCGACCAGGTCGTTTGCCATCGCATACCGGCAACATTCCGATGTCGCATTGCTTCGTGAATTTTCCCACTTCGCAGATGATGGCCTCGGAGGAGTCGTCACTCTAGAACTCTTGCGGAGGAGGGAGGAATGTAGATAATGCGTTGTCAAGAGAACTTTCAGAGTTTTGGTGTCTTATTTTGCGCCGTGGATGAACGCTGGAAGGATTTTGATGACTCAATAGCTGAACGAGTCTTTCCTTCTGCGTCCACGCATATCAGCAGTTCAATCGCCGGGAAGCAATGGACGGTCACGAAAAGCTGGTGCCTCGGGCACTTCGTTGGAGCGTGGTGGGATTCGCCGGATATGCGCTGCTTGGAGGCGGCCTAACGCTTGTTGGATGGTTGTCGGGTTTATCCCGCCTGACCGATTGGCTGGGCAGCGGCATTTCCATGTTCCCCAACGCCGCTCTCGCCGCGCTCTGCTCGGGGGCCGCGCTGATTCTCTCGACGCTGAAGCAACGGTGGAGCGCGCGGGCCAGCACCGTGCTCGGAGGCGTCGTCGCTCTTCTCGGCAGCGCAACCCTGTTTCAACATCTTTCAGGAATTGACCTCGGCCTGGACACGATGCTGATCCACCCGGCTTGGGGAACAAAGGCGGCGGTTGCACCGGGCCGCATGGGGCCGCCCGCGTCCACCTCCTACACCCTCATCGGATTTGCGCTGCTTCTCATCGTGACCGGGCGCGGGCGAGTGCGACGGATTGTGCCGGTCCTGGGAATTCTTGTCTGCGCGATCGCGATGCTGGCGTTAATGGGCTACGCGTCGGGGGCCGACCCGCTGTTCGCGGTTGCGAGATTCACGGGAATCGCGATGCAGACGGCCTCGATCCTTCTGGCGCTTGGGTTGGCGGTGGTGGCGAGGGCGCCGGAGTACGAGCCGATGCGAACGCTTCAGCAGAAGAGCGCGGCAGGCCTGTTGGCGCGGCGCAGTCTGCCCTTCATCATCGGACTGCCTTTCCTTCTGGGATGGCTGCGCGTCCGGGCCCAGCTCGCGGGATGGTTTGACACTGGGATGGGGACGGCGCTGCTGATTCTGGCGTTGGTCACGATTTTCTGCGCGTTGTTGTGGTGGTGGGTTGGAACAGTGGCGGAATCTGAAAGGGCACTCGAGGGCGCGCGCGACCTCCTTGCCACGACGGTCGCCAGCATTGGCGATGCGGTCATCGTCACCGATGACAAAGGGAATATCACCTTTCTGAATGCCGAAGCCGAGAGGCTCACTGGCTGGAGAGATTCCGAAGCGCGTGGCCAAGCCCTGCCGAGAGTTTTTCAGATCATCAATGAACAGACGCGGCAGCCCGCGGAGAATCCGGTCGCGAAAGTTTTTCGCACGGGCAAGGTTGCCGGTCTGGCCAACCATACTTTGCTGATTTCCAAGGACGGCAGGGAAACTCCGATTGATGACAGCGCGGCGCCGATTCGCGATTCAAACGGACCGCTCTTCGGAGTTGTGCTGGTGTTTCGCGACGTCACCGAACAGCGCAAAGCGCAGCAGGCAGCCACGCGCCTGGCCGCCATTATTGAGCATTCCGGTGACGCCATCTTCACGAAAAATGTAGACGGAATAATCCAGACCTGGAATCCGAGTGCGGAGCGCCTCTTCGGTTATCGCGCGGAAGAAATCGTGGGCAAACCAGTGACCGTCTTGCTGCCGCCGGACCGACTGAGTGAAGAGGACCGCATCATTGAAGGGCTGCGGCAAGGGCATTCGGTCGAGCGGCTCGAAACCATCCGTATCGCAAAAGACGGCAGGCGCATCCCGGTTTCCGTGAGCGTATCGCCCCTAAAAAATGGCGACGGTGAAGTCATCGGCGCGTCGAAAATCATTCACGACGTTTCGGAAGTGGTCGCGGCACGCGAAGCGCTTGTTCGCGAAAAGGAATTGCTCGCCACCACGCTTGCGAGCATTGGAGACGCCGTCATTGTGACTGACTCCGATGGGCGAGTCACCTACCTGAATCCTGAGGCCGAGCGTCTCACCAAATGGAGCAACGCCGCCGCCGCCGGTCAGCCGTTGCCGGCAGTCTTTCGTATCATAAACGAAGCCACGGGCGCGCCGGTGGAAAACCCCGTAGAAAAAGTCCTGCGGCTCGGCGGCGTGGTCGGGCTTGCCAACCACACCGTGCTGATTGCGAAGGACGGAACGGAGACGCCCATTGACGACAGCGCCGCGCCGATCCGCCAGCCTGGCGGACCGCTGTTCGGCGTCGTGCTGGTCTTCCGCGATTTCACCGAGCGAAAGAAGATCGAAGCGAAATTATCGGCAGATTTCGCGGCTCTGACCAGGATGCACACGTTGGGTGAGCGAGCGCTCGAGCCCGGAAAAGGACACGAGCTCTTGCAGGAAATCATGGATGCGGCGGTCGCAATCTTGAAGGCTGACAAAGGCACGCTGCAATTGTTCGAAGATGGCGCGCTGCGCATCGTGGCGCACCATGCCCACGAACGTCCGTTTCTCGACTTTTTCGCTGCCGCCGAAAACGTCCCTTCCGTCTGCGGTGAGGCTACCAGGCGCGGCGAACGCGTCATAGTCGCGGACATTGAGCGGAGTGAAACGTTTCAGGGGACGGTTTCCCTTCCGGTATTGCGGGCAGCGGGAGTGCGAGCGGTGCAATCCACCCCATTGCTCGGACGCGGCGGCAAGTTGTTGGGTGTTCTCACGACACAATGGGCCGCTCCCCATCTCTCGGAGGAGCAGGATTTGTTGCGGCTGGACCTGCTGGCCCGGCAAGCCGCGGACTTAATCGAGCACAATCGGGCTGAAGAAGAGCTGCGCGAGGCCCAGCGAAAACTTTTGCTGCACGCGGCGGACTTGGAGGCAACCGTTGCCGAACGCACCGCCAAGCTGCAGGAGACGATCAATGAACTGCAGAGCTTTTCCTACAGCATCGCGCACGACATGCGCGCGCCTTTGCGGGCCATGGGCACGTTCGCGCAACTGCTGATGAACGAACTGCCCGCTGCCAGCGCGTCGCCGGAGACCAAGGCTTATTGCGAGCGCATCGTCATCGGCGCGGCGCGGCTGGACAATCTGATCAATGACGCCCTCAATTACACCAAGGCTGTCCTGCAGGACTTCCCGCTTCAATCCGTGGACTTATCGAAGCTCATCCCCAGTTTGATGGACACGTATCCGAATCTTCAGACCGACGCCGCTGACATTCAGCTGGAGGGAAATCTTCCGATCGTCCTTGGCAACGAGTCCTTGTTGACCCAGTGCTTTTCAAATTTGCTCGGCAATGCGGTGAAATTCGTTGGGCAGGGTGTGCGGCCGAAAGTCCGAGTGTGGTCCGAAGCCAAAGGCGGCGCCGCGCGAATTTGGGTGGAGGACAACGGAATTGGCATTCCCAAGCACGCGCAGCCCCGCCTGTTCTCGATGTTCCAAAAGCTCGATAATCAATATGAAGGCACTGGCATCGGCCTGGCGATTGTGCGCAAGGTGGTCGAGCGCATGGGCGGCAAAGTGGGTGTCGAATCCGAGCTTGAACGAGGAAGCCGTTTTTGGATTGAATTGCGCGTGGCTCCGAAGAAGAAAAGCGTATGACAGAAAAACTTCCTCCCATATTGGCAGCGGAGGATGAAACGTCCGATGCCATGATTCTGAAATTAGCCTTTCAGAGAGCCAACCTGCCGCACCCGCTGGTGGTCGTCGGCAACGGGCAGGAAGCCGTGGATTACCTCAGGGGCAGTGGGCGGCACGGCGACCGTTCCCTTTATCCGCTTCCGGGGTTGATCGTGCTCGATCTCAAAATGCCACGGATGAACGGATTCGATGTTCTCGAGTGGCTGGCGCGGCAGCCCGAGTGCAAGGAGATCCCAGCCGTGATACTCTCCTCTTCTTCAGACGAATCGGACATGCGGAAGGCACGGGAACTGGGAGCTCGCGAGTATTTTGTTAAGCCACACGCGTTCTCCGATTTGATCGCGATTGTCCAACAACTTCACACCCGTTGGCTCGCCAACGCTTTAGATTCTTCTCGCGACATTCTCGTCGCAAAACCTCTCAGATTCTGAGATCAATCCAATCCGAAATTCGAAGCTCGGAATTCGAAACAAATTCGAAGAACCGAAATTCAAATGCTCAAAACGACAGGGGCTGTCCATGAATGGCAATGGCCAGCAATGGCTTTGTCTTGGGTTTTGGATTTGAAGATTTTGGAATTGTTTCCTCCTTCGCTGAAGCTTCGGAGGACAGGTCGGATTTCGGATTTAGTGCTTTGGATTTAAGTATCCTCATTTCGAATTTCAAATCCCTTTGGCTAGAATTGATGGCTCCGCCGACGAACACGGTCCACCTCCCCCGCATCGTTGTCCAATCGCTTCCGAATGATTTTTTCGTCCTTCTTTCCCTTCGAATGAACCAACACCCTCCGCGAATTTTTTCTTGGGTTCTCCCGCAGGTATGAATAATTGGCCCGGTGATTCCGGGCGATTCGGAGAAAATATCGACCGACAGGTTGACGCCGGGGAAATTCGCGGCGCTGCTCGGATTGCTCCTGGGTGTTTCTTTCCCGCAAGTGGTGTTCGGGCTTGAAACTTTTTTTTATCGCGATTTTTCGGCCTTTGGCTATCCGCTGGCGAATTTCCACAAGGAATCGTTTTGGAATGGCGAACTCCCGTTTTGGAATCCGTATAACAATTGCGGCCTGCCATTTCTGGCCCAGTGGAACACACTCACGCTGTATCCGCTGGCATTGGTTTACTTAATCTTCCCGCTGTCATGGTCGCTGGGGATTTTCTGTTTGGGGCATCTGCTCTGGGCAGGCCTCGGGATGAACCTTCTCGCTTATTCCTGGACCCGCAGCCGTTTTGCCGCCGCGGTGGCGGGCATGGCGTTCGCGTTCAATGGCCTGAGCTGGCAATCGCTCATGTGGCCGAACAACGTCGCTGCTCTGGGTTGGATGCCGTGGGTTGTGCTCGCGATGGAGCGGGCCCGGCGACGCGGCTCAATGTCTGTGGTGATCGCAGGGTTGATTGGCGCGGCGCAAATATTGACCGGGGCGCCGGAGATCATCCTGCAGACGTGGTTTTTGCTGGCCGTTTTATGGGCGGCCGAATTGATCCATCGAGAGACGCCCGTGTCCAAGCTCATGGCGCGCGCCGCGGGCGCGAGTTTTCTTGTCATTGGATTGGCGGCTGCTCAGCTCTTGCCCTTTTTAGATCTGCTCGCCCACTCCCAGCGCGGGACCGGATACGCCGATTCCGAATGGTCGATGCCCCTGAGCGGCTGGGCCAATTTCTTTGTGCCGCTGTTCCATTGCCGGCCCGCAGGGCAGGGCGTTTATCTCCAGGAAGGCCAGTATTGGACCAGTTCGTACTTCGCCGGACTCGGCACGATCTTTTTTGCGGCGCTCAGCCTTTGGCGCGTTCGGAATTGGCGGGTTTGGGTTCTGGCTGGGGTCGCAGTTTTCAGTTTGATGATTGCGATGGGAGAAAATGGTTTGGTGTACCCCGCGCTCAAAAAACTTCTTCCACAAATCGGATTTCTACGGTTTCCCATTAAATTTGTGGTTCTGGCAATGTTCGCGTTGCCCTTGCTGGCCGCTTACGGCGCGAGTTGGCGCCAAACGCTCCCTCCGGCCGATTCGACCAAAGCACGGAAGCAGAGCGTTATTTTCGTCGTGCTTCTGCTCGCCACCATCGCGGGCATCGTCTGGGTTGCAAAAATCGATCCGAGACCGACGGAACGTTTCAGCGCGACTTTGCAAAGCGGAATCCGCAGCGGTTGCTTCGTGGCGGTTATTGCTCTGTCCGCGGGGTTGCTGATTTCAAAGCGCCGGCAACGGGCCGCAATGTTCGCCCAAGCCGGAGTGGTAGTTTTGCTCTGGTTGGACGTTTTCACCCACATGCCGAATCTTAGTCCGACCGTTCCCCGCTGGGTTTACGAGCCAGACCTCATGCGGCGCTATTTAAAATGGGAAACTCAACTCCAGCCCGGCCAATCGCGGGCGATCCCGACGCGTTCATCGCTGCTTCAGATGCACTTTCACGCGGTCGAAAAGCCGGTGGATGAGGTGAACGGCCGCCGGCTCGCGTTCTTCGACAATCTCAACTTGCTCGATCATGTTCCGAAGGTGGATGGCTTTTACTCGCTCTATTTTCGCGAAATGAACGAGATCCTCACCCGGCTGTTTTTGTCGACGAATGAAGCGCTGCCGTTGCTCGATTTTTTGGGCGTCTCGCACGTGCCGAATCGGACGAACGCATTGGAATGGGTCGAACGCCGCACGGCGATGCCATGGATCACTTCCGGTCAAAAACCAATTTTCATCGAGGACCGCGCTGCTTTCGACAAGCTCTTCGATCGTGGCTTCGACCCGCGCGCCACGGTTTACTTGCCTGTGATGGCTCAGAGCAAAACGAAGATCACCGAGCGCGTTGAAGCAAGAATTCTGCGTTCAGAATTCGGAAACCGGCGGGTCACCATCGAAGCTGAAGCGGCCGCTCCAGCGATGGTGGTCATCGCGCAAGCGTTTTATCACCCGTGGCACGCTTACGTGGACGGCGCGCCCACGGAGTTGTGGCGGGCGAACTATGCGTTTCAAGCGCTGCAAATCCCCGCCGGGCGGCACGAGGTGAAGCTGATTTATGAAGACAAAATGTTTTCCATCGGTTGCGGAATCTCACTGGCGGCGCTGGTGGCGTGCGTGATCGCCTGGATTGTTTTGCGCAAACGCCGGGCAAGCCGCGCCATGTAGCTGAAGGTCTTCAGTCGAGGCGTTGCGCCGGGAGAATTCTGAACTCTGACGAGTTCAGTTACGAGAGGTGAACGGCATACAAGTTTGCAAGCGCGCCGTTTCGAGATCAACAGGGTGTATCGAAACTGTACCGGAGCGCGACTGTGCTGAAAGCCAGTCGCAGCCACGTTGCAAACCCGGCGGCGTCCGAAATTTTGAAGCGCAACTCCGATTCGGGCATTGCTGCGGCTGGTCTGCGACACAGCCGCGCTGGCGATTCTTACTGGGCTAGCTCCCGCAAGATTGGTTGCAAGACCCGCCAAACATTCTCCGCCACGATTTGTTGGCCTTCCGCTGTCGGGTGAATCTGATCGGCCTGATTTAATTCGGGATGGCCGCCAACGTTTTCGAGCAGGAACGGAATCAAGGTCGCTCCCGTTTTTTTGGCGACTTCCGGGTAAAGGGCTTTGAATGGGCGAACGTACTCGTCGCCAAGATTAGGCGGCATTTGCATTCCGGCTAAGGCCACCCGCACACCGGGGTATTTGTCTTTGGTGCGCCGGACGATCGCTTCGAGGTTCTTGCGAGTTTCATCGAGCGAGATTCCGCGCAAGCCGTCATTCCCCCCGAGTTCGACGATCATCACGTCGATCTTGCGCCTGAGCAGCCAATTCAATCGGCGCAACCCTCCCGCGGTGGTGTCGCCGCTTTGGCCGGCGTTGATGACGACGAAAACCTTCCAGCCGGCAGCATCGATTTTCTTCTGCAGCAAAACGGGAAACGCCTGTTCCGGTTCGAGTCCATATCCGGCGGCTAAGCTATCGCCCAGCACGACGATTGTTTTGTTTGTGCTGGCGCTGGAAACCTCGCTCGAGTGGGAAACAGAAATGGAAGGGGCGGCCAACGCCAGCGCGAGCAGAGCCAGAGCTTTTCGGAGCAGGGGAATCATTTGACGGCCGCCCAAACGCGATGCACGTCATCGTGATCTTCCAACGCTTGGAGAAATTCACCCACCTCCGCGCGCTGTTGTTCCGTGAGCTGCGGATACATTTTTGGCAAATAGCCGCGTTCGCTCGTGATCACTGTCCAGCCATGTGAGGTGAGCCATTGCGAAATCTCGTGAATCGCATTCCGATCGCCGATAAAACGTCCTCCCGCGGCGCCTTCGGGAATATCATCGTTTTGATCGTGGCCGAGCGGTTCGACTTCGTTTGCCCCAGCTTCAATCGCGGCGGTTTCCAAATCGACGCTCGAATCGGCATGATACGCCTCCGCCAAACCAACCTGGTCAAAAAGAAATTTGTTGCTGCCTGCGGCGCCGAGCTGTCCGTCCCGAAACAAAACCCGGACCTCCGGCGCCGTCCGGTTTGGATTATCCGTGAAGACCTCGACAATGATTGGAACTTTGTGCGGGGCGTAACCCTCGAACACGATGTGCTCCATGACCAGTTTGTCATCGCCGACGCCCGCGCCCTTTTTGATGGCGCGCTCGATGACATCGCGCGAGACGCTTTCCTTGCGGGCCTTCTCGACAGCCGCGGCGAGCCGGGCATTAGTGTGCGCGTCCATGCCGCCGAGTTTCGCCGCGACCATGATTTCGCGGACGATTTTCGCGGTTTTCTGGCCTTTTTTGAGGGAAGCCACTACCCGTTTTGCATGCAACCATTGCCGGCCCATGCCCGAAATCTAAACTCGAAGTCCGGTCGAGTTCAATAAACCATTGCGTTCCCAAACCCGCATCAGGCTTCTTTCACGCTCACGGCTTCACTACGAATACCGTGTCCAGTGGATTGAACCCAAGTTGCGTTTGCCCGGAGGCTTCGAGTCCGCCATCGTCGATCCGATTCTCACCAACGCTGTAGAGGAGGAATTGCATTCTGACCGGTGGGGCTTCCCGATTCTCGGAAGAGGCTGAAGATCGCGAAGTCGTTCGTTGGCGGATTGGTCGCGCAACCCACACCGCTGGCCCGCCAGCAGCGGCGATTCTCGTTTTGAGATAGCGCAGCGGTTTGCCATCGAACGGATCGATCGGAACTTTATTGAGATACCGGGGCACGAGTTCATCGAGAGTCTCGGACGCGTGACCGTTGTGATCGAGCCGGTACCTCGCGATGGCCAGTCCCGTCTCGGCGAGAAGATAAAGCGCCGTTTCCTGGGCGCGTCTCCAGTTGAGATTGCCCGCGCTGTTCAGAAAATAAAGGCTGTGCGGGAACTGGCCGGTCCGCGTGCGCTCGATCAGTTTTTCCTGACGGTCGAGCGCTTCGGGAAGCGGCGCCCTCAAGAGCGGGGCCAAATCATTTAACGTATCGACGAGGTTGGCCCCGTCGTTGTCCCACGCGCCAGTGATGCGGCCGAGTTGGATCTTCGCGCCTAACGCCACCATGTCCCACTTTTGGCCGATCGGGATCATGAGGGGGAAGAACCGTTCGCGATAAATCGAAAGCAACTGGGCGCGCTCGAGCACGAACAGCCGCGACCAGGTATCCGGGTCGCGTGTGTCATCGAGGAGTTTCAGCAGCTCGTGAATCTTTGTGTCCGAGAGCGTGCCCGCGTTGACTAATCGTTCGACACTCAGCACGCCGCAGCGCAGAACATTGAACGCCCACTCTTGCCAGCCGCTTCCCGTGCCGGCGAGCAAACGGTACAGCCTGAACAAGTCCGCCGTCGCGTCGATCGCGGCCGTTTGGTTCGTGGCGCTGCTTTGATGCGATTGCGCGATTAACAGGCGAACCACCGCGCCCATGCGGGACAACAACGTGTTGAAACGCGGGTCTGCGAACGAAAAGGAACTTCTCGGATGTTTGAGAGCGGAATGAATGACCGCGAGCCCATCGGCGTTGTCGCGCAGCAAACTCGCCTCTGTCATTTGTTCGGCCACCGAGGTGAGAACAGTCCGATTCGGCGGCGGCATGCTGAGAACTCCTGGCACGGCCAGCTTGGAGGGCGCCTCTGACAAAGCGATCAAACCGTCTTGTTCCGAGGCCACCGCTGGAAACCATTTCCTTGCTTCCTCCATCGTCGTCGGTTCGCCTGCTCTTTGGATGGCGGCGATTTTCTTGCCCAGCCGCCGATGCGCAGCAGCGTGCTTAGCCCAGAGAACCGCCAGAGCCATGAGTAAGAGCGCGATCAGGACTGTCCGCCGGGGCCGGAGCCCCGCGGCCCAAGCGATCCGTTTGCCTGGCTCGCGCCGATTCTCGGCCGCGTGCAAATCTAATTGGGAAAGGATCTCGCCAGGCCTGGCCGTAAACCGGGCGGCGGCGATCTGCCGGAAATAACGAAGAAAGCGATACCGAGCTGGAACCGCAAAAAATAAATCGACCATGATGCCAACGCAAAACCAGATCTTCAACAGGCGGGCGGATTCGATCGTCAGGAACGAACCTGGAGAAAAAATGGCGCGGAGCAATTGCAAAAAGCCGAACACGAGGAAGAGCACCCAGGGCAGCACGAGCACGCGCGCCGCGGTGTCGAACCAAGCTCGCACAATGCTGTTGGTGAAAAGAGAGCGCCATCGGCCAACCTGGTAAAGCGCCACCAGATCGAACAGAAATGCAATCAGCGGGAGTTGGATTTCGCGATGAAGTTGACGCGTGACGGAAAAATAGAGCCAAATTTCGCCCGCGATTAAAAACAGGATTGGCCTTCCAAATTGACGCAGCAGCGCGATGGTTTGGCCGCGCGCAATCTCCCGCACGCTTAGCGGCGTCGAGAGCAGCAGTTCATAAGCGCCGCTCCGCCGGTCCTCGACAAAGCGTGTGCACGTTTCGGCCAGGACCCAGGTCTTGAGGACGAACTGGATGACAAATACGAGCAGCACGACCGGCCCCGGGTCGCTGGCAATTTCCTGGTAATAGTAAAGCAGCCAGAAAATCAGAAGGCCCATCGAGGCCAGGAAAATCCAGACGGACGCGATCCGCACTCGATCCCGTCCGGCCAGCCACGAAAACGGGTTTTGTTCGAGCAAGCGTTGGCGCCTGATCTTGCGCGCGCGCGGCGCCCCTTCAATCCAATCGTTCCAGCGGCGGAGCCACGCGGCTGGCGCATCCGATTTTTCGAGACTGAGCCGGGGCAGGATAATGGATGCGATCCCGACGCAAGCCAATCCCGCCGCGGTGATAATTCCGACCGTTTGCAAATAATCATCGAGCGGCGGAAGGAGGCCCGACACGGCTGGCCTGGCTAGTTGGAAACCGCGAATCGGACTGGCCGCCAGCCACTCATCCGCCAGGATGCGATTCCAGGTTGCCGCGGCGACGTACTGCACGAAAAAGGGCAGCGCGGTCCACGCGCTTTCCACGACGGCGCAGGCGAAGATTGCTTTCCGCTCGTTGCGGCTGAGCGTCGAGACGAGAACTCCAATCCCGACCGAGAACACGAGCGTGCTCACCAAAACGCCAAGCAGCCGCGACAATTCCTCGCCGCTGATCCCGCCGAAAAGAATTCCAACAGCGAGGATCGGGAAAAAGGCGAGCAACCCATAAAGCAGATTGGTGGAGGACGAAGCAATTTTGCCGAAGATGACATCGAAGCCTTTGAGGTCGGTGAGCAGCAGCAGGCCCAATGTTCCCTCGCGCTTTTCCACGCTGACGCAATCGGCCGTCGAAAAAATTCCGGCGATGAGGCAATAAGCGAGCGCGATTCCAGAGAGCAGCGAGAACAAAAGCCGCCCTTGTTGTGAGGGCGGCGTTCCGCTGAGCAACACGCCCGCCATCACTAAAATTCCGGCGAGCACAATGAGAACCCGCCAGATGAAGGTCCCACGGCGGCGGCTCAACACCGACAGTTCGCGGCTGACGATCGGCAAAAATCGGATCGGCCTCATCGAATGATCGAGTCTGTCACGTCCCCTCGGCCGAAATCAATTCCGCGCTGCAACCGCGGCTCGAGGCCACTGGCATTGAATTAGCAGATCGTTCTTCTTCCTCGCCCCGCGACGGAGGAGCGGGGATTGAGGCCTCCTCTCCCCAGCCCTCTCCTCCAGGAGTGGCGGAGAGGGAGAAGACAAGCCGGATGCATTCCTTAATTCAATGGCAGTGCGGCCTCAGGCAGAGTTCCGCCCGGCGCGCTGAACTATTTCCAGGACCGCGCCATGTCCAGCCTTGTCAGAAAAATCGACCTTAGCTAAGTTAGTCAAGCATGATCACCGTCAATATGCACGAAGCCAAATCGCGGCTCTCCGAATTGGTCAAGGCCGTCGAAGAACGAAATGAGACCGTCGTCCTTTGCCGCGACGGATGCGAGGTGGCCGAAATCCGGCGCCTCGCCAAACGCCGCCGCCGAGTGCGCGACATGTCGCCCATAAAGCGATTCCGAGTCGAGTTTGCTCCCGGCTACGATCCGGTCGCACCGCTCTGCGCGGAGGAATGGCCCGACGACTTGCGATGAATGTGCTTTTGGACACCTGCGCGCTCCTTGCTCTGGTCCGCGGCGAGTTGCCCGAGAACGCCGCCGCAGCCCTCCGCATCGCCCCCGAGGCCAACGTGTCGGTGGTCACTCCCTGGGAAGTGGCCATCAAAACCGCGTCTGGAAAACTTCACCTGCGTGAGCCGCCCGCCCAGTGGTTCTTTGGAGTGGCGGAGCGCTATCGGCTGCGTGAACTGCCTTTGGATGCCCGCGTCGTTTGTGCCGCTGCCGCCCTGCCATTCATCCATCGCGACCCATTCGATCGGGTTCTGGTCGCGTTGGCCCAGGCTCATTCACTGGCGATTCTCACTTGCGATCAGGACATCACGAAGTATCCCGGGATTAAAACGCTCTGGTAAGCTTAGCCCAAGGAATTTGAAATACGAAACGAGGATACTTAAATCCGAATTTGAACAATCTAAGAATCTGAGAAGGTTTTCGACGAGAAGATCGAAAGAAGAATCTAAGCGGGTGATCAACACTATGACTGCCGAGCAATTCTTCGCCGGCCTCACGGGGGGCCAGGACGATTTTCGCCGCGCTGCGGAAGCGCTCCGCTCCACCCGGCAATCCTTTTGTCTGATTGGTGGGTTGGCCGTAAATCATTACGTCGAGCCGGTGGTGACGCTCGATGCTGATTTTGCCATCACTGCCGCCGAAGGAGCGGCCGCCGCATTGCGCTCCCGCGGCTTCGAAGTCGCGGAACATCCGCACTCAATCAATGCCCAATATCCCGGCAGCCGCCTGCGGATTCAGGTGACCGTCAACTCGCGCTATGCGGAGTTCCCTCGCCGCGCCGTCGAAGCTGAGCTTTTTGGAGTCCGACTTCCTGTCGCAGCTCTGGAGGATCTCGTGCAAGGAAAACTCTGGGCGCTGCAGGATCCGGAACGGCGCCCATCGAAAAGACTCAAAGACAAGGCCGATCTTGTGCGCATCTGTGAATCGGAGAGGCGCATGATCGATCTCGTCCCGGTGGGTCTGATTGAGGAAGTTGATGCGATGCGCCTTTGAACAAGCACGCGCAAATCCGACATCCTCATTTCCAATTCCAAATTCCTTTGGCTAGATCTTCCCGATTCCCGACCGCTGGCGAGCTCAGCAACTCCTTCACGTTTTCATTCGAGGCGAGGCTCCACTTTGCATTCCAGCACATGAAGAAATGTGTTTGCGGAAATTCCTTGAGCAAGCCGTCGATAAAACGTTTGTAATCGTAATCGCCCGGCGGGTTGCGCGAGCCGTGCGGCCCGAACTCGGTAAACCCAAACGGCTTCTTCAACGCGATCACCTCGTCGCAACCTTTGATGTGCTGGCGGTCGATGAAATCGGTATACGCGTCGATCCCCACGATATCGACGTAGTTGTCGCCGGCGTAATATTTCGCGGTGTTCTGGCCGTGATTTGGGCCGTAAACCCAGAGCAGATTGTCCAGGCCTTTGGTGTTTGAGAAATAATCAAACATGTGGCGCCACACTTTGATGAACGCTGCCGGATCTTTGGCGCCCCACCAGAACCAGCCGCCATTCATTTCGTGGAACGGCCGCCAGAGCACAACCACTCCGGCCTGCTTGAGTTCCTGCAGCCCGTCCCCAATCAAATCGAGTTCCGCCATCCAGCGTTGGTGTGTGTCCGTGCCCGGTTCGAGCAGATCCGCCAAATTCACCCCGGTGTCCCGCAATCCGCCCCCTTTTGGATTCGCCGGGTTGTACAAGTGGGCGCTGATCGTCACGAGGCCGCCTTGGCGCCAATAGTCAATGGCCGCTTGGTTCGGAATCTTGAAGGTCAAACTCCCGCGGCCGAAATCGGCGTAGTCCGAGCCCAAAATGGCGGGCCAATGGCCGGTCTTCTCATGAATCTGTGCCATGATCCGCACGTTCGCGCGCTGGCCGAAATCGGTGAATTGTCCGGAGAGGATCTGATGGTTCGTGCGGTTTGACAGCGAGTAAAAATAATCGAGGACCGCGCGAGCGTCGCGCCTTGCTTTTGGATTCGCCGGTTCCGCCGCCAAGCCGGGACGAAGTATCGACGCGACTAGAACCAGGATCAACAGATGTGACGGTTTCATAAGCATTCTCATTTTGCGGAGCGCGACTGTGCTGAAAGCCAGTCGCAGCAACGTTGCCAACCAGGGCGGCGTCCGAAATTTTGAAGCGCAACTCCCATTCGGGTATTGCTGCGCCTGGTCTTCGACACAGCCGCGCTCCAAACACATAATGAGAATTGCTGCGGTTCACAAAAAGCCTGCATGGAACGCTGCAGAAAAAGCGGTTCAAGGAAAAATGGTTAGTATCCCCCGGCTCCGAGAGTTGAGGATGATGGGGCGGGGGCGCTGGTCTCGCCCGATTTTTCCGCCGCTTCCCGCCGCCGATATTCATCCAGCATCGCGGCGGTGGCGGTAGCGCCGCATCGGGTCGCCCCGAGCTCCCGCACTTTGATCAACCCATCCAAATCGCGCACGCCGCCGGCCGCCTTGACTTGAACCCGGTCCGAACAGCTTTCTCGCATGAGCCGCAAGTCATGTTCGGTGGCCCCTTGATACGAGTATTTCCCGTCCGTTCCTTTGACAAAACCATAACCGGTCGACGTCTTGACCCAATCCGCGCCTGCCTTTTCGCTAATCTCGCAGAGCTTGCGTTTGAGCTGATCGCTGTTCAGCCCGGCGCCGCCGTTGGTCAGATAATCATTTTCGAAAATGACTTTGACCTTGGCATGGTGGCGATGGGCTTCTTCGCAGACCGTTCGGATATCGCGTTCGACATAGTCCCAATCGCCGCTCAGCGCTTTGCCGATATTGATCACCATATCGATTTCGGCGGCGCCATCGCGGCAGGCCAGCTCCGTTTCGTAACGCTTGAGCTGAGTCAGGCCGTTGCCATGGGGAAACCCAATGACTGCGCCGACCAAAACGCTCGTCCCTTGGAGAAGTTCGACGGCGCGTTTCACCGCATACGGTTTCACGCAAACGGAAGCGACGTCATACTTGATGGCAATCCGGCAGCCGTCCTCGAATTCCTTGTCGGTCATGGTGGGATGCAGCAGGGAATGATCGATCATCTTGGCCAATTCTGAATAGGTGTATTTCATCGTCAAATAGGTACGCATTGCGACCAGGAACCTAGTCTTGCTCTTGCTCTTGCTCTTACTCTGCTTTTCCCTGATCCATCGAGCAAGACCAAGAACAGGATCAAGGGAGAGCCATTGCTCGCTGCGTTCTCAATTAGCGGTCGCTTTGAATTAGCGGGGTTCAATGCTTTTTCCAACAGCACCAGCAAATCCCGCTAATTCAAAACGCCCCGCTAATTTTGTCTGGACAGAAGGCGCCAGTGATTTGGGCGGGCTGAAGAAAGCGAGGGGCTTCAGCCGCAGCGGTGCATCTCAATCGCTGAACTCTCACGAGTTCAGCTACGGGCGTTCACGCAAAGAATGGCGCCAGCACATTCCGAGCGACCTTCACCGCGGTTTTGCGGTTGTCCACTGTTTTTCCGAATGTCTCGTCCTCGACCTCAATGCAGACCGGACCGCGATAGGCCGTCTCCATCAGCGCGCTCATGAACTTGGCCCAATCAATTTCGCCATAGCCGGGAATGCGCGGTTGGTGCCACTCGCGGGGGAAGGCAAATGCGCCAACTTCATTCAGGCGATCGACCCGGAGCTTCGCGTCTTTGGCGTGGAAATGAAAAATCCTTTCCTGAAATTCGCGGAGCGGCGCCGCGGGATCCATTCGTTGGAGAACGAAATGGGAGGGATCGTAATTCAAGCCGAAATGTTTGCTCGGAATATCCGCGAACATCCGCCGCCAGATCGCGGGAGTGGTGGCGAGATTTTTCCCGCCGGGCCATTCGTCCCGGGTGAACAGCATCGGACAGTTTTCGATCCCGATGTTGATATTGTGGTCTTCGGCGAATCGGACCAAGGGACGCCAGGTCTTTAGAAAAGCTGGCCAATTCGCGTCGACCGTCTTCGTCCAGTCACGCCCCACAAAGGTATTGACGTTGTTTAAACCGAGCCGCGCGGCCGCCTGAATCACTTTCTTGAGATGGGCCACGGCCCGTTTGGCCGCCTCACGATTCGGGTCGAGTGGATTCGGGTAATAGCCAAGCCCGGAAATGAAGACGCGATATTTCGCGCAGAGCGCGTTGGCATCGTCGGCTCGCGTTTGGGTGAAGTCATTGACATTGATGTGCGTGACGCCGGCGTATTTTCGTTCCGCTTTGCCGACCGGCCAGCACATGACTTCCACGCAGGCGAATTGCTCCGCGGCGGCGAAGGCGAGGAGTTGTTCGAAATCGAATTCGGGCAGGATGGCGGAAACAAAACCGAGTTTCATGCGGAGAGCTTTTCATTTCCACGCGACCGAGGCGACTTGAAAAACTTTTAAAATTGAATTCCGCTTGCCTTCGGAGTTGATTTCCATACTGATGATCCGCGACTGCAGCCTGTGCCAGTGCAGAAGGCGCTTTGCCCCTGGAGTCTTTCAATAAAGTGGCTTTTCCAATTCAGCTCCGCCGCTGATCGCCAAAGCTAAAAGATTGTTCGGTGACGCGGATGGAGAATCCTTTCGAACTCGAGACGCTCGAACAGCGTTTGTTGCTCTCGGCAGATTTGATTTCAGCCGGAGCAGCGGATGGTTTCGCGCGGCAAGCCCCTGCGACTGGAGGGGAGGCCAGAGAGATCTTTTCTGTTCTTCCCGCCGCTGCTCCGATCGGGACTTCGCAGGTCAATCTGTTTGCCGGGCTCAGCGCAGAACTCATCCAGCAGCCGCCCGTGCCTGCCCCAGAAGAGGCCGGCCCGGCTTCGAGTGCGCCAACGGTGGACCAACCAGGAGCTGCTGTTCCTGCTTCCCAGATGGCAGTTGAGTTGAGTTCCTCGAAGTCCTCCGAGTTTTTTGCGGCTGATGCTGCTGCGGCGGCTGACTGTGTGGCGAAGGGTGGACAAACGAATCTGCCGCTGCGGCCGCTGCTGCTGGTGCCGGGCATTGGCGGAACCTTTGCCATCGAAGGGGCCGAGAAGGAGTGGCTGACGCATCGGGGAATCGATCCGAGCAAATTGCAGATCGATCCGCTGGCCAAAGTTTACGATGACCTGATTCAGACGCTTCAGAACGCCGGCTACAAAAAGGACCAGACCCTTTTCGTCGTCAATTACGATTGGCGCGTGAATCCAGGCCCGAACGATGGCAAGCCGGACGGGCACATCGACGGGCTTACCGCCGCTGCCATTTCGGACAGCACTTTCCAATACGGCGTCGATTACTTCGGCTATTTTCTGAAACGCGCGGCCGAGGCTTGGAAGCAGAGCACGGGCTCGTATCCGACTTCGGTGGACGTCATCGCGCACAGCACGGGCGGGTTGGTGACGCGGGTTTATCTGGAGAGTGACGCCTACAACTCCGCGAGCTATCTCCCGGCGGTCCACGATTTCATCATGATGGGCGTGCCCAACCGGGGCGCTTCCAAGGCGTGGAATATTCTGCACGACGAATGGAATGTCGAAAGCGCGTTCCGGGTTGTCCTCTCGAAAATCGTCAACAACGCCTACGAACTCTACACCACCGGCACGGTAATTCAGGGAGCGGACTACAGGATCGACCCGGCCAAGGGAATTCTCGGACACGACGCGTTCATTGAGAAATACGGACCAACCATTCGCGGGCTGCTGGCCACTTACGATTTTCTCAACGACGGGACATTGGACGCGTCGGGAAAGCCGGCGCTCAAGAACGTCAATCAAGATAGCGTCCAAGCGAACTGGCTGTTGCTCGATCTGAACGACGGTTTGGATCTCGATTACCAGCTGACGCAACTTAAGCCGGACGGCACATTCCAATCGGCCCCCACGGCGAAGGTGCGCAAGCCAATTGGGTTCGTCGACAAAATCAACGGGGACCTGGTTGTCATTTACGGCGACGCCTTTGAAACGCCCACGAACGTCACGCGCCATGTCGGGCCGACCGGACCGCTCGATGAGATTCTGCCTTTCGACGATTTTATCGGCCGGCCCCCCACGGCGAACGAGGTTTGGTATTCGGACGAGAAGCTGCCCAAGGGCGGGGACGGAACCGTTCCGCTGGCGTCGTCGCGGGATTTATTTCAGGCGTTGGCTGGGGGGAATGCAAAAATCAGAATGCGCGGGCTGGTTTCGACGCAGCCGCCGGGGTCTGACGAGCAACTGGACCACACCGGTTTGATGTGGGCGAAGGAAGGCCAGCTTGCTGTGTTGGCCGAATTGGATGGGATTCAATTTAAACCAAGCGACCTGTCCCGAGGTTTAGCCAATTCGTCGATCGGTGCGCTCGAAGCGGCGATTCACTACGGCATCCTTGATCCCAAGGCGCTCATCCAGGATACGCCGCTGGACCCAGTGGTGCGCAACGCCCTGCTGCAAGGCGTCCAACGCCTGAATATTTGGGGGCACGACACCGCAGGGTTGCCGTTGCTCGACCAACCGCTGCCGATTCTCGGAAAATCGATCGCAGACTTAATCGGATTCGACAGCGTCTTCGGGAGTGTGGCCGATGCGATTGTTGCGAAACTCTCCGAAACAGTTCCGCTCAGCTCGAAGGACATTGTTGAATTTTTTGAGAATTTCCCCGCCGCCCCGGCCGGCTCAGGACTGAAGCTGCTGGTTGATCCGTCACTCACTTTCGGCGGGACGATGCTCGACAATTTGGCCGGCGTGGAGTTGGCCGGCGTGAAAGCCCGGGAAGATTTGCTCTTCAGTCTGACCATTCATGCGGAGCGCAGCACCACGGTCAAACTCGCGCTCGGGCCGAACGCAAACAAAATCAAATTGGGCGCCAGTGCTGAGGTGGAAGCGGTCGGCGCGGCGGATTTCGAACTGACGTTTGGTTATGACCGGCGGGACGGGTTGGCGGCTGACCAGCGATTTTTCTTCCGCGTGCGCAAGCTCCATATCACCGCGACGGTGGACGTGAGCGATTTGGATGCGAGCCTGGCAATTGGTTTTCTCGGCGCTTCGATTAAGAACGGCACGGCTCAACTCAAGGCGGACATTGGCGTCGTGTTCAATGACCCGAACGACGATGGCCGGATTACATTTCGCGAATTGAAGGAGACGCCGGTTTTATCGAGCGACCCAGCCAAGGCTTCTCTGATCGCGCTCGTTTCCAGTGGGTCGCTCCATATGGATCTCCCGGTGAGCGTCCATTTAGGAAATTTACCGGTCCCGACGTCGCTGCCGGTCATTTGCATCACCGATGCGGATCTGTTCGATGCCACGCTGCCTTCGATCGATTTGGAAGGGGACTTCAGCGCGTTGCTGCGATTTCACGACATCAACAGCCAATTGATTCTGGATGGGCTGCGCGCGCTGCCGGATGTCCTGCGGAAGTTGAACGTGAGCCTGACGGACAAGTTGCCGGTGATCGGCTCGAAAGTTTCAGAATTGTTAAAGCTCGCGGACCAGTGGATTCAGATTCTGGATGACCTCTCTTCGGAAAAGGATCTTTCGAGCACGGACCTGTTCAACCTGGCGCTGCAGCGGGCCTTGGACAATTTCGGGATGTCTAACGTGTTGAAGATCGAGGTCAGCGACACGGATTTGCAGATCGGTTTTCATCTCCATCAGACGATCGTCGATGAAACGCTCGACTTCAGCCTGTCGCAGTTGCTCAGCAAAAATGGGCAAGCGGGTTTGCAGGTGAGTGGGCAGGTCCGCATCAACGGGTCGATCGATGTCGGTTTAAAGATTGGCGTCGCCTTCTCGCCGAGCGCGACCGATCGCTTTTACATCGTGCCGGGCGCGGACAGTCAGGCGGTGTTGAGTTTGAAGGTGACCACGCCCGATCCGATCAGCACCGGCGCGAAGCTGGGGTTTCTCACGATTGGCATTGCCAACGGTTCCGTGGCGCTGGCTGGACGAAAACCGGTGGCGGGAAGCCCAAATCTGTATGAGATCGACTCGACGAAATTAGCCACCGTCACGCTGCCATTAAGCGATCCCGATGGCGATCAGCGCATCACGCTTGCTGAGCTGACGAACAACTTGCTCGGGTCGACCGGGGTTATTCGCGGCGTGATCTGCGATGGAGCAGTTCGGGTGAATCTCCCGATCACACCGATTCCTGGCGTCACGCCGGACGGTGCTCACCCGACGATTGACCTGTTCTGGAGCGACGTTTGTGACCCGAGCACGTTGAAGTTCACGCCGACGGATCTCGACCAATTATTTGCCGCGGCCACGAACTTCGACGCGGGAGCGATTGTCGGCGCGATTCACCAACTGATCGAAAAGCTCGATGCCTGGTCCGGTCTCAAATTGCTTCAGCTCAAAATTCCCTGGGTCGATCTCAAGCTGGCGGACGTGCTGAATGTTTTCTCGGACTACCTCAAAACTTTCTTCAATCACATTGATGCGAGCAGCAGCTCGGGCGATGAGATGAACGATGCGTTCGACGCGGCGGTGCAGGCGTTGATTGATGAAACGGGGTTGGATCCGAACCACGTTTCGCTGACGCCGAGAACTGATTTGCCGGCGTTTCACAATCCGTCCGCGGGCCGTTTTCGTTACGTGCTGCACCTGGAAGCCGGGTACAGCCAGAGTTATCCCTTCTCGATTGGGGGCGATCTGTTCAGCCTGGATGGACAGCTCGAAACAGTCGCGAGCGCGGTCCTTGACCTCGAGTTCGGTTACAATCCGCAAAACGGTTTTTATCTGGTCGACCGCCAAGCGGCGACAAATCTTCCTGAGTTGCGGATTACCGCGGGGATTCACGTGCCGCTGGACAAAGTGGGAGGAAGCTTTGGGCCGATCAAATATGGAGTAAGCCAGGGCGCCGCCAATTTGGATTTCAATTTGAATCTGGATTTGCGTGACACGGACAACACCGGCGGCTTGGTTTCACTCGGGGAGTTGGGCAACAGCCTCGAGAACGCCGTCGTGCCCGGACTGAGCGGCACGGGCACGTTGAATTTGCCGATGGGAATCCGGCTCGGGAGCAACGGCCCCGGAGTGATCACTTCCTTTAACGCCGCCTGGAATGCCGACAAGCCCGCTGAGATTCTCTTCACAGGCAATCCCAAGAAGCCGGCGTCGACGGACGTCGCCGACGGTTTTTCCCCGGTCCAATATGAAATGGGCGAGTTCTTCGGGGATTTGATCATGCCGGTGCTGCGGCAGGTCCGGGATCATAATCCATTGCCGACTGAGTTACTCGCCAAGTTGTACGATCCGCTGCCATTTATCGATGTTGCGCCGATCACGCTGCTGGATGAGTTAGTGGCGAAGCTCGATTTGCCGCAGCCGATCGGCGCGATCAGCGATCTGCTCGATCATCCCGCGGTGCGATTGCTTGTTCGCATCTCGCAATTCATCGATTCCATTCCGAACGACGGCACGGCCATCGACCTCGCGCCGTTCTTTGACAAAGGAGAAGCGCCGCCGGCCAATCCATCGTCCGGCGACGCCGCGGGCGGGAAGACCGCGTCAATTTTCCAAACGTTTTTCGAGAAGCTGCGGAACGAATTCGGCGTGAGCTTGCCGATTCTGGAAGATGTTGGCGGCAGCGTCGTCAAGATTTTGCTCGGGCAAGACGCCGATCTGATCGTTTGGCATCCGGACTTTTTGAAGCTCGATTACGAATTTGATCTGCCGCCCATTCCCATCTTCAGCTATGGCGTTCCTGAGGTGGCTGATATTTCCGTGAATTTGCTGATCGGCGGCGGTTTTCAATTTTTTGCCAATCTCAGTTTCGGCCTGAGCACACGCGCGTTCACGGAAACGGATGCGGACGGGAAGACGAGCATCCTGAATGGATTTTGGTTCGGCGACAACCTGACGGACGAAGGCGATCCGTTCGAATTGGGGCTGACCTTTAATGTCAACGCGGGCATTAGCGGCACGGCCACGGTGTTAGGGTTTGATCTCGCGGAAGTTTATGGGAAAGCCGGCATCAAGGGAACGGTCGGTTTGGATATTTCCGATGTCAAAGTGGATTCCGACAATCCGAAAGCGATCGATGATCACGGCGTGAAAAAGATCCGGGTCGGCCGGTTGGAAACGGGCGGCGACAACCGGGTCTTTTTCGATGAGATCAATTTCCTTCTCAACAATTACGGCTTGATCTGCACGTTCACGCCGGGCGGCGAGGTCCGGCCGTTCCTCGAGATTGGCGTGCGCGCCGGCTGCCTTCGGAACCGTTGTCTGTTCGAAAAGAGCTGGACCAAAGATCTTCCTCCGATCTTCGAATACGAAATTCCGTGCGAACGAATCCAAACCAACCTCGCGGATATTCACGGCGATGTTTTAGAAATGGACCCAGCCGGCTTGAACCTTGTCGACGATGCGGACATCAGCGTCGTTTTAATCCGGGACCTGCGCAACAAAGTTTCCGGCCTGCGAATCATGCGGGCCTTCAAGAATAAGGTCCAGATCGAGGAGTTCTCCCTGGACGATCCCACCCAAGCCCTCGGCAAAAATGGCATTGGCGGTTACATCGGCGGCGGCACGATCAAAACTTTGCTGCTCCGCGGCACGGCCGGCAAAAATCTTTTTACGGTCGATTCCGAAGTGACTTATCAATCCGGCGCGCCTCTCGGATTCAACTTCCAAACGCTGCAAATCGAAGCCGGCGCGGGCGATGATCAAATCAGTTTCAAGAAATTTGACCTCGCCAAATCGAGCCTGAAGAACACGCGGCTATTCGGCCAGGACGGCAATGACATCGTGGATGGCACGCCGTTCGCCGATTACATCGACGGTGGCGCGGGCAACGATCAATTAACCGGGTACGACGGTAACGATGAGATTCATGGCGGCCCCGGCGATGATGTGCTCGCCGGCGGCATGGGTGACGATCAGCTCTTTGGCGACGCCGGCAAGGACAACCTCTTCGGCCAGCTCGGCAATGACATGCTTCATGGCGGCGCGGATAACGACGTGCTCCAAGGAAACCAGGGCGCCGATTTTCTCTACGGTGATGAGGGCGACGATCAGTTGAGCGGCGGGCCTGACAATGATGTTTTATTCGGCGGTCTTGGCGCCGATTTTCTTCAAGGCGATGCCGGCGCGGATCAATTGAATGGCGGCGATGGCAGTGACGTTCTCGAGGGAGACGACGGGCCCGATGTTCTGCATGGCGACGGCGGCAACGACAAGATTTACGGTCACAACGTTACCGGAACCGCTGATGACAACGCTGCGGACGAGTTGTTCGGCGATGACGGTGTGGATGAGCTGCACGGCCAAGGCGGAGATGACAAACTGAATGGTGGCGCGGGGGACGACCTGTTATTCGGCGAAACTGGCAGCGACCTCATTCATGGCGACGAGGGCAACGATCAGATTTACGGACAGAACGCGGACGGTTCTCAGGACGATAACGCCGTCGATCAACTTTACGGAGACGCCGGCGACGATCGCATTTTTGGAAATGGCGGTGACGACAAGATATTCGGCGGCATCGGCGACGATCACATTGAAGGGAATGACGGCAACGATTTCGTTTCGGGTGGGTTTGGCAAAGACACCATTTTTGGCAACAAAGGAAACGATCAAATTCACGGCGACGAAGATGACGACCTGATCTCCGGCAATGAGGGCGACGACGACATTTACGGCGGGAGCGGCAATGACGAGATCCACGGAAACGAAGCGGCCGATCGGATCTGGGGCGACACGGGCAATGATCGGATTTTTGGCGAGGACGGGAATGACAGTCTGCATGGGGACGAGGGCGATGATGTGCTCGACGGTGGCGCGGGAGTTGACTTGTTGGAGGGCGGCGATGGCAACGATGGATTAAGCGGTGGCAGCGGCTCGGATCGGTCTTACGGCGGCGCTGGGGACGATGCGCTGTACGGTTTTGCCGCCGCGCTGGTGGGAGACGATGCGACGGCCGATTTTCTTTTTGGCGGCGATGGCAACGATCGCATCTACGGCAACGGCGGAGACGATGAATTGGATGGCGGCGTTGGCGTCGACCAGATTTTCGGCGGCCTGGGCGACGATCTGCTCATCGCGGGAACGGGCGTGGGCGATCGGTTGTTCGGAGATGAGGGCCACGATCGGATTTTCGGTTCGGATGAGGGCAATGACACGGATTCTGACTTCAACGATTCCCAACCCGCAGGCGATTACATCGAGGGCGGCGCGGGCGACGATCAGATTTGGGCGCTCGGCGGCGCAGATCAAATTCTAGGGAACGACGGAAACGATCGGATCGATAGCGGCACTGGAGCGGACTTGGTGAGCGGCGGTGCTGGAGACGACTGGATTTTTGCCGGACACGGATCGGGCGATTTCATCCACGGTAATGAGGGAGACGACACGATTTACGGGGCGGACGAAGGCAATGACACGCTCTTCGGCGACGCCGGCATCGATCAGCTGTTCGGCCAAGGCGGCAACGATTCTCTATTCGGCGGCGAGGGCGATGATTATTTGAACGGCGGAACGGGCATCGATCGCATTGAAGGCGGTTTGGGCAGCGACGAAATCGATGGCGGCGGTGGCGCGGGCGATCAGTTGTTCGGCAATGAGGGTGATGACGTGATTGACGGTTCGGACGACGGGGCTGATGTGATCGAGGGCGGAGCTGGGGATGACATGATTTTCGGGCGGAGCGGCAACGACGTGATCAGCGCCGGGGCAGGAAACGATCGTCTGCAAGGCGGTCCGGGCGATGACACGCTTTCGGGCGGCGATGGTGCGGATGAACTTCTCGGCGAAGCTGGAAACGACATTCTTTACGGCAACAGCGCAACCAATCCAGGCGCAGCGGATGAAGTCGATTATTTGTATGGCGACTTCGGGACGAACGGCAACGAGGCCGGCTCGGGAAATGATCGGCTCTTTGGCGGCGCTGGCAATGATGTGATGTTCGGCGAAGGCGGTGACGATTTCATCGACGCGGGAACCGGCACGACGGAAACAATCGATTACGGCAGTGGCGAGACGGCGAATCCGGCTGACTTCGCAACGCCGGTTCGAACGCCGGATCCGGCGTTAAGCAGCGCCGCCGGTTTAGTGAATGCGCCTTCGAGTTTACCGACAGGCGCCCTTGAGGCGGGTCGCTGGCGTGAATTGTCCGGATCGGCAACCAGTTCGGGCGTGAGCGGTGATGCGGCGCTTTCGTTCGAGCCCGCCATTGCGATCGACAATGTCGGCGCGATCTATACGGCCTGGACCGATGCGCGCTTTGGGAATGACGAAATTTATGTCGCGCGTTTTGTCGATGGCCAAGGGTGGCAGGAATTAGCCGGGAGCGCTTCTCAAGGGGGGATCAGCCGTAGTCCAGGGTCGTCGCGACGCCCGGCGTTGGCAATTGACGCGAATGGAAATCCGATCGTGGCGTGGACCGAATTCACCGGGGCTTCGAGCAACATCGAAGCTGCGATGTGGAATCCGTCGGCAGCAAACGGCGCCGGCGCGTGGGTTGGATTGGGCAGTTCGTTGACGGCGGGCGGGATCAGCGGCACTGGCACGGCTGACCGTGTGCAGTTGGTCCAAACTGCGTCGGGTTTGGTGGCGGCGTGGTTGGATCGCGCGGGCGGAACCGCGAATGTTTACGCCAAACAATTCAACGGCGCCGCTTGGGCTGCGTTGGGCGCGAGCGCAACTGGCAGTGGAATCACCGCATCGACCGGCACGGTCAAAGAATTCAGTTTAGCCTCGGATGGCACAGCGGTCGCGGTGGCTTGGGCTGAGCCGACTCTCATTCCTCAGCAAATTTATTTGCGCGAATGGCGCAACGGCGCCTGGAATTCGGTCGCTGGTTCGGCCTCGCGCGGCGGAATCAGCAACTCGATGGAGTTCAATTCCAGCCCAGCGGTGGCTTACTTGCAGGGAAACCTGTTGGTCGTGTGGCAAGGTGAAACCGCGTTGCGCGCTCAAGAGATTTTTGGAAAACGACTCGACGCGGGAGTTTGGAAAAATGGCGGCTACACCGATGGCAGCAGCATTTCGAACACGGCTGGCTCGGCGCAAACGCCGGCGTTGGCTGCGCGCGGCGCTTCTCTTTATTTGAGCTGGCGTGACGATCGGCTGCAAAACCGGACGGCGGAAGGAATGGCTCTCTATGTTCGCAAGTGGACTGGCAGCGCCTTCGCCGAAGAGATGTCAGGTGACGCGTCTGAACGAGGAATCAACCTGACTGGGACGTTGCCCGAATCGCTGGCGCTACGGCTGGATCCGGCGGGCAATCCGGTGGCGATCTGGACTGAGCGGAGCGGCCTTCAGCAGGAAATTCATCTTCGGCAGAATTCGTTTGCGCCCTTGGGGCGCGTCTTAACTGCAGACGCGAACAGCTCCGTTCAGCAGTTGCTCGATCAGAATCGTCTCGTGCCAGGCGATGTCATCGTGGTGAGCGGTTCGCAATCGAGCGGCTTCACCGTGAGTGCGGATGACGCGGGGGTTTTGATCTATGGCGCTCCGGGCGCGGTGATTAACGGAAAAGTGACCGTGCAGGACGGCGCGGATGTAATTCTGCAACGTTTGGAAATTGCCGGCGGCGTTGACCTGAGCGGCAGCCAGCGAGTGACCGTCCGCGAAAACGTGATTCGCGGAACTGGCCTCACGATCACGAGCGGAGCGAACAATCGAATCGTGCACAATCGAATCGAAGGCCGCGTCGCCGTGACGCTGACGGGCGGAGTTTCCGGGGCGGTTGTTGAATTTAATGATCTGCGCGGAACGGACACGGGCTTGGCCGTGACCGGGACTGGAGCGGCCAATTTGCTCATTCGCGGCAATCAGGTCCGTGGCGATCAGCAAGGCATTTCGTTGGTCGCCGCAGCGGCAGGGCGGATTACGGACAATGAAATTTCGAGTTCGACCGCGGGAACCGGTCTCGTGCTGGGCGCGAATTTTAGCGGGTCGATCGATCACAACCGGATTCGCGATTCCAAGCTTGGTGTGAGCTATGGCGCGGCCGCGGCGCTTTCGGCTAACAGCATTTTTGGAAACAGCACGGGCGTGCGGTCAAGCGTCGCGGCGGTTCAAGAGGCGTTCGGGTTTGTCGGCGTCACGGAGCCGAACGAAATTTATCAGAACCAAACGGGGGTGGAATTGGCCGGCCGAATGCAAGGCCAGCATGTTCATGACAATGGCATCGGCGTGGCCGGGTCGGGCGTTTTGGGGGCGTTGGATTCGTTCGATCGCGCGAATTGGATCGAGCGCAACAGCACGGGCGTCTCGTTTTCAGGAATCGTTCAGTTCAATCGAATCGCGCGAAACGAGACTGGGCTTGTCGCGACGGGATTGCTCGAAGTCCTGCACAACGTTTTTCAACGGAACAGCGGCACGGCCATTCACGCGACAACTCGAGCTGGCCTGCAGATTATCCAAAACACGTTTTATGGGGAAAGCGGCGATAACATTCGGATCGACAGTGGCGCTGCCCAGGTTGAAGTGCTGAACAATATTTTGTGGGCGGAACAGGGCTACGACATTTACGTGGCGAACGACAGCCGGTCGGGGTTTTCCAGCGATTACAACGACTTGCACGCCGGCCCGGCGGGCAAATTAATTTTCTGGGCGGTTGATTTCAGCGATCTCCTCGATTGGCAAGCGGATGTGGCCAGATTCGATCTCCACTCGATTGGCCGCACGGTCCTGAATCCGGGCTGGAGCCGTCCCCGTTTTCACAGTTTGGCTCGGGACAATTACGAGATTTATGATCTGGCCGCTGGCCAGCGCTTCTCGAGCCCGACGGTCGACAGTGGCGCGCCCTTTGTTGACAAAGGCCTGCTGCTGCCGAGCTACAGAAACCTCCTGAACAATGCCGGGTTCGAAAACGGGCTCGCGGGGTGGACGGTCAATCCGGAAAGCAGCGCGCAGCAAGCCGCGCCGGCTCCGTATGAAAGCGCGCGGTATTTCTTTCCAGGGGCGAAAGCAGTCGGTTCGGCCGAGCAAACGATCAACTTGTTGGCGAATGGTTTTACCGCGACGCAACTCGATTCGCGCGATTACCAATTAATCTTCGGCGGGCGAATCCGGGCCGCGCAGGAAACTCCGCCGGACCAAGGCGCATTCATCGTGGCCTTTCTGAATCAAGCCGGCGCGGTTATGGGCGATTCACTCCGGCTCGAGGCCAAGAACCGCGCGGACAGTTGGGAATTGGCTGGAACAGAAGTTCGGCTGCCGATTGGGGCGCGCAGCGTCAAATTCCGATTCGAAGCTGTTCGTCAGGCGAGAGACGGTTCGAACAAGCTCGACGAGGACAACAATTCTTATCTCGACGCGGCGTTTGTTTATTTGGTTCAAGACCAAACCGCGCCTGATTTGGGAGCGACCGGAAACACTTCGATCGAGAATCGTCAAAGCCTCGCGCCGCATCTGGCCTTGCGCAGTCCGGACCTGTATGTCGATTGGGAACGCGACCGGCCGCAAGTGGTGCGCTGGGATTCGTACGGGAACCCCGTTGATTCGCTGGTTCGAATCGATCTTGACCAAGATGGCGCGAGCGGGCCTGCCCCAGCGGTTCTTTTGAGCGCCGGGACGCTCGACAACGGCAGCTTCTCGTGGATACCCGCAAATTTCGGAATCGATTACGCGACGAGCAAATGGAGGATTGCGATCAGCCTGGCCGATAGGAAAGGGGTGTTCGATCGCAGCACCGAAACGTTCACGGTCCCGGAGAACACGGCCACGTTTTATGTGAATGATTCCACGACCGCCAACGACGAATACACCACCGCTCGCGGAAACAATCGAAACACCGGCAAGCTGCCCTCTGCGCCGAAACCGAGTGCAGCCAACGTTCTCCGGGTTTATTCACTCGGCGCGACGCAGACCTTGTTTGTCGATTCCGGCAATTATTTATTGCACGACACGCTGCTCGTCTCGAATACGGTCGGCATTGGAAATGACGAAGGCTTCGCGCTGACAGGGCCGGTTGGCAACAGTCATCGGGCGGTTTTCCAATTTGCCAATCCGCTCGATCAGCTGCCCATGATCGAGCTGAACAATGCCGACTTCGTTTCTTTGTCTCACCTCACTGCGGATTCCGGCGGGACTGGCCTTTTGCTGGACAACGAGAGCGTCAGCTTCAGCGGCGCGGATTTGCGGCTGATCAACCAATCCGGGGACGGGATCAGCGTGGACAGAAAGTCCGGCATCTTGTCGCTGCAGCGCGTGGACCTGGCGAACAACGGCGGCTACGGCTTGATCTCGGAAGGCGCCATCACGGCGTATCGCGAGGGTGAGGTTTTCGGCAACCGGCAGGACGGCATTTCTGCGGCGCAAAGTCAGCCGGGTGTTTTTGAAAAGCTGCGCGTGCACGACAACGGCGAAGCGGGCCTGACGCTGAGCGGACCGGTGCAAGCGATCGAGAACGTCATTTGGAATCAGAAGAATGAAAACCTGTTTGCGCTCGCTTTGAGCGATGGCGCGTCGGCGTTGCGAAATGTCCTGCACGATAATTTTCGCGGGATTGAGGCGCACGCTGCAGAACCTGGCCCGGTGGTTCAAGGCAATCGTGTTTATGGCCAGGCTGAAGAAGGCATTTCCGTCAGCGGCGAGGTGCAGGCGCTCGAGAATGTCGTTTACAGCAATGGCATCGGGATCGATGTGCGCGGTTCATTTGGCGGCGTCTCGAGGAACAACTTGGTTTACGCGAATAGGACGGCTGGATTCGTGGTGACGAGCACGTCGAGCGAGGTTGCTGAAATCAGCAACAACACGATTTACCAACCGGTGGGTGACGGCATTGAATTGAACGACGCGGCGAACGTTCACCTGTTGAACAACATCATTTGGGTCACGACTGGCGCTGCCATCCGCGTCGACGCGGCCAGCCAGCGCGGTTTCGCCAGCAATTACAATCTGCTCTATGCGACAGGAGCGGGATTGATCGGGTCGTGGCAGACTGTCGATCGCGCAACTTTGTCCGCATGGCAAAACGCCAGTTTCACCGACACGAACAGCCTGAGCGCGGATCCGCTCTTTGTGAATCCGAATGGTCCGGATGGTGTGTTGGGGTATGCGAGCGCGGCGCAAGACGGCCGGGATGATGATTTCCATCTGCAAAGCACGTTCGGGAGTTTGAAGGGCGGTTCGTTCGCGCCCGTGTTGGATCGCGCGACTGGGTTGCCGGTGTTGTTGAAGGGTTCGCTCTCGAACGATCCGCGCCAATCGCCCGCGCTCGATCGTTCCTCGCCTTCAACTCCGGTCGGCGCCGAACCCGTTCCGAACGGCGGCGCGGCGGACTTGGGCGCGTACGGCGGCACGCTGCAAGCGTCGCGCAGTCCAGGTGAATACGTGCTGGTGGTGCAGCCGGACGGAGGAGAATTAATTCCCGCCAACCGGCCCTACGCCATTCGCTGGCGCACGCAAGATTCGCTCGGAACGGTTGATATCGATCTCATGCGCGTGGGCCAGGCCGCGCCGGTCGCGAGTCTCGCCAAAGCGGTGGCGAACAGTGGCGAATTCATTTGGCCCGTGCCGGAAAGCTTTCCGCCTGGAAATACTTATTTGATCCGAGTCACGCGCGGATCGCTCTCGGATGCGAGCAACCGGCCGTTCACCCTGACCGGGGCGATCACGGTTTATTATGTGAACGACTCCAAAGTTGAAGCGGGCGACTGGACCACCGCGCCGGGGAACGATGCGAACAGCGGGGTGGCAGCGGATTCGCCGAAGGCTTCGATCCGGTCGCTGTTGGAAGCTTACCAGTTGGGCGCGGGCGATCTGATTCGAGTCGACGCGGGAACCTATGACCTCAGCTCGAATATTCTCGTCACGCAGGATGACGCCGGTGTTCGCATGGAAGGTTTCCACGATGCCCAGTTTCCCACCAGACATGCGCTGCTGCAGCGCGGCAATCGCGCGGACGGCAGCTACGTCTTCGAGCTGGAAGATGCGGATGCGGTGACGATCAGCAACTTCTTCATCACCGGCGCGGAGACGGGAATTTTTGCGGATGGGGACGGCGGCAGCGATGGCGTCCAGATTCTCGGCAACGACATTTACGGGAACGACAATTACGGCATCGAGCTGGGGCGCGGCAACGATCGCGCGGTGATCAGCGGGAATCGGATTTCCGGCGGCGCGGCGAGCAGCGCGCCGGTTCAGCAAGACACGGGAATTTATTTGCAGGCTGCCGACGCGCAGATCACGAGTAATAAGTTGTATGAAATGGCTGGGCCTGGGCTGCACATCTTTGGCCCCGGGGCAGAACTGACCGGGAACGAAATTTATTCGAATGGATCGGACGGACTGGTGGTCGAGGTTCCCGAAACCGATGCGAAGCCGGTTCTCGTCCACAGTAACGACATCCATGGGAATGCAGTCGCTGGGCTCCGGCTCTCGGGCAATGTCGTCGCGCAAAACAATCGAAGCTACGCGCAGCAGCAGGAGCGCGGCGTTGGAATTATCTTGGGGAGCGGCGCCCAAGCGCTCGACAACACCATTTACGATAATCAAATCGGGATTCGCGTTCGCGGGAATGAGTCCAGCCTCGCGCGTGGCAACCGCATCTTCCGAAATGTTCAAGCGGGCATAGTCGTGGAGAGCGACGGCGAGGTTGTGGGCAATCGCATCTACAGCAATGCCGTTGGGATTCGGGTCACGGGCTATAGCGGGAGCACGCTCCGGAACAACATCGTCTACGCCAATCAGCAGGCCGCCATTGAAATTGTCGGGTTTATCGAAGGGCAAAACTCGGCGTCGGTGACGACAACGATCGAGAGCAATACGCTGGCGCAAGCGAACGGATCGGTTCTTAAGTTCATCGGGTCAATCGAACAGGCCGTCCTGGCGAACAATATTTTCTGGAGCGCGGGCGGGCAGGCCATTTCCGTCAGCTCTGAAAGCGAGACCGGCCTTTCGAGCGATTACAATCTTTTCTATCTGACGAACAATGCGGTGGTGGCTCAGTGGGACGGCAGGGCCATCGCCCGGCGAGTCGACTGGCATTACGAACTCGGTTTTGACTCGCACAGCGTCGAAGGCGATCCGGGATTGGTCGATCCCGACGGCGCGGACAACGTTTTGGGATATGACGCGAACGGAAAGCGTGACGCGGGGGCTGACGATAATTTCCTGCTGCAGGTCGGATCAATCGCCATCGATCGCGGTGATCCCTCCAGTTATTATTTAGCCGAACGGCAGCCGAACGGCGGCCGGATTGATCTGGGCGCTTTTGGAAACACCAGCGAAACGACGATGAGTTCCTCGCCCGTCGTGCAGCTGCTCTCGCCGGTGGGCTTCGAAAAGTTCGAGCTCGGGCAGAGCGTCTCGATTCGCTGGAGCACAGCGGGGGTGTTGCCGAGCAACGTCATTGCGCGCGTCAACGTCGGCGGCGTCGCCGTGGACAATTGGTTAACCGATCGGTATCGCATCACGCGAGGGGGAAAGGAAACAGTCGATTCGCCCATTGACTTTGGCCTCGTTTCGAACGCGCCGCCGCCGGCCGTTTACGCGACTCTCGTCCATGCTGAGAGGGAGATCGGGGAGCAACTGGCGTGGCAATTTCCAGTTCCAGACGGCAATTACCGCGTGCGCTTGCATTTCGTCGATCCCGATTTCGACAGCGCCGGCCAGCGCACTTTCGATATTACGCTGCAAGGAACGGTGGCGGCCGCGAACTTCGACATCGCCGCGGTGGCGGGCGGACGCCTGCGGGCCGTGACAAAGGACTTGAATGTATCCGCCAGCAACGGTGGAGGCATTGCGCTGGCGCTGGCGAATCGCACGGCAAACCCTGCGCTGATTGCGGGCATCGAAATTCTGTCCGCGAATCCAAATCCAATTCCGTCTCCAGTTGCGCTGGTCGAGGTTTCGGTGGATGGCGGGGCGACCTGGCGAACGGCAGGAGACAATTTGGCGATCGACCCGTATGGCCGCGGCCAATTCAGCTGGACGGCCGATCGGGAAACCAACGGCAATGCCGGCCGCGTTCGCGTCAGCATCAAAGGCGGTCCGGCCGCGACTTCCGCGCTTGGTTTTCTGGTGGCGAACGCAGGGAATTTATTTTACGTGAACGACGGCGCCGTGCTGGCGGGTGATTGGACGACCGCTGCGGGCGACAATTCGAACGGCGGCAAAGATCCGGCTCATCCGATGCGCAGTTTGGGCGCGTTAGTGCGGGCGTACAGCCTCGAACCGGGCGACGTTCTCCGAGTCGATGCGGGGCAGTACCAACTCTTCCAGAATTTGGCGTTGAGCGGGAGCAATCACGACCTTCGCATCGAAGGCTACAGCGATGCGCGCTTTCCCGACCGCGCGGCGGTTTTAGATCGGGGCAATCAAACGGAAGGGAGTTTCGGGTTTGATCTGAGCGCAGCCGTGAATGTCACTCTCACGGGACTTCAGGTCCGCGGAGCTGCGATCGGCATTTATGGCGGGCGCGATGGGAATGGAGGCTTCAAGCTGGCTCACGTGTCCGTTTCGAATAATTCCGATACAGGCATATTCGTTCGCGATCCCAAGGCGCGAGTCGAAATCGAATCGAGCCGCATTTACGACAACGGCTTGGCCGGATTGGATTTGGCTGGGGACGTTCGTGTGACGAGCAGCGAAATTTTTGGCCAGAAGAACAGCAGCGGAATCGGCGTGAGATTGGCGGAAGGCCCGGTCTTCACGGCTGATTTAATCCACACGAATGACATTGGCCTCGAGGCGCGCGGTTACTTCGAACTGCGCGACAGCCGGGTTTTCAACAACACCAGCGCCGGGCTTCGGATCAAGAGCGGCACATTCAGCGGAGCGGCTTTCGTCGTGAGTGGAAATCGAATTTACAGCAACGCGACGGCCGTTGATTTGGTGGACCTGAGCCACCCGGGTGTTTTCCAGAACAATATCGTTTATGCCTACAGCGTGGCGGGAGTGCAGGCCAACGGTTCGGTGCTCGATGATTTGGTGATTTCCAACAACACGTTTTATCAAACCGCCGGAGCGGCGCTGAAATTCGACAAAGGCACGCAAGGGGTTCGTTTGGAAAACAACCTGTTCTCGATCGGAAATGGGTTTGCCATCTCGGTGAGTTCATCCAGCGAGAACCGATTTGCGAGCGACTACAATCTGTTTTACATGACCGGTTCCGGAAACTTGGGCGAATGGGAAGGAACGGTTCTGCGGGATCGGGCTGCTTGGATGTTCGAGCTTGGATTCGATGCGCACAGTTTGCAAACCGATCCGAAGTTGGTGGATCCGGATGGGCAGGATAATCTGCTCGGATTCGACGCAGTCTCGGGACGCGACCACGGGACCGACGACGATTTCCACCTTCAGACAGGCTCGCTTGCGGTCGATGCGGGCAATCCAGCGAGTTACTTCCTGGCAGAGCCGCAGCCGAACGGCGGCCGAGTTGATCTCGGCGCGTATGGCAATGCTCGTGAAGCCACTCGAAGCGCGGCGCAAACCGCGCAATTGCTGACCCAAAATGGGCTCGAAAAATATCAAGCGGGCCAGCCCACTGAGGTGCGGTGGCAGAGCTCTGGTTTTGGCGATCGAAACTTGACTGCGCTGATCAATGCGGGCGGAGGAGCAATCGACAATTGGTCTGCGGACAATTACGGGTCGAGCGATGCCCGGCGGTTGAGCTTGGATGTTCCGCTCGTGGCAATGCCCATTGCTGGCGCGGCTCCGGCTGCGGTTTATCAAACTTACGCGCAAGCCCCGTTCGGCGCCGGCAAAAGCCTCGATTACAATTTGCCGGTGCCAGATGGCACTTACGAAGTGCGCCTGCACTTTGTTGAGCCGAACGAACGCTTCAACGGCGAACGGATTTTTACTGTTAAGCTCCAGGACATCGTTCTGGCCGGGGCGCTGGACATTTTTGCGACAGCCGGCGGACAAGCTCGAGCGATCGTGGTCAGCGGGCAAGCCATTGTGGCCGGTGGAAACGGGTTGAGAATTTCGCTCGTTAACCAAACGTCGAGTCCGGCGATTCTGTCAGGCATCGAAGTGCTGCGAGTGGCGCCGCTGCCGGCGGGCGCGCCGACCGCGAATCTCGATTTGTCGCTCGATGACGGAGCGAGTTGGGGGGCGATTGCTTCGAATTTGCCGATGGATCGGTTCGGCCGCGGAATCTATTCGTGGACGCCAGGAGTCGAAACCGCGACGGCTCGCTTGCGGGTTCGGATCAACCAAGGCACACAGTCGAGTGATCAATCCGAGGCGGGTTTTACGATTTCCCAGGCCGGCCGTGATTTTTACGTGAACGACCGGTCCTTCGCGGCGGGTGATTGGAGCCGCGGTCTCGGCGATAATCTGAATAGCGGGAAAGATCCAGAGCATCCGATGGCCAGCTTGGGCGCATTGCTGCGAGCTTATGATTTGGGGCCAGGCGACGTCGTGCACGTCGATGCCGGCACGTACCGTTCGGTTCAAAATATTCCGCTGTTGCCGGATGACTCCGGAGTTGTGATCGAGGGTTTCCACAGCAAACGTTATCCAGACAGGCGAACATTAATCGATCGCGCCAACCGGCAGGAGGGCCGATACGCCGTCGAGTTGCTCGGCGCTAAAAACGTGACGCTGCAGAATCTGGCTCTGACCGGCGCGGAAGTTGGAATTTACGGCGGCCGCAAAGCGAACAGCACCGGTTTGATCGTCCGCGATGGCGAGATTTTCGCCAATCAGACCGATGGCATTTTCCTCGATCTCTCGAATGATCGAGCGCAGATCGTGAATAACCGAATTTACGGCATCCGCGGCGGCGCCGACGAAGTTAACCAGGATTTCGGAATTCAGATTGTCGCAAGCGATGCGATCGTCCGGCTGAACCGAGTTTTCGACAGCGCGCGAACGGGCATTTTCGTCAGGGGCGGCCATACCCTCGTCGAAGCCAATGAAGTATTCGGCTGCGGTCGCGGAATTCATGCTGATTATTATTCCGACTCGAGTGCGAACAGTTCCGTGGTGAGGAATGTCGTGCATGACAACGCCGAGATTGGAGTCGAAGTGCGCGGGCCGATTCAGGTCGAGGCGAACGAGGCGTTTGGCCAGGCTAGCAACGACGCGATCGGGATCTCGTTGGGAGACGGGGCGTCGGGTGTGCTCAACCGAGCGCACGATAATTTCATTGGGATTCTCGTCCGAGAAGATGCTCGCGCCGCACAGAACATGGTTTTCGCGAACAGCCATGTTGGGATCAAGGCGGACAGTCAAGCAGTGGTCGAGGCCAACCGGATTTATTCGAACTCGATTGGGCTCGAAGCCACCGACAGCTTCAGCGGCCTCGTGCAGAGCAATGTCATTTACCAGAATACGGACGAGGGGATTTTAATTGCTTCGAGTGATTCGAACCCGAGCCGGTTCTTCAGCAACACGGTGGTCCAATTTGTCGGTGACGCCATCCGCCTGGATCCCGCGGCGGACAATGCGAGCTTGCGGAACAACATTATTTGGATCGGCGTTGGTTACGGCCTTTATTCGCCCGCTGGGCAAACAGCCAAACTCGACAGCGATTACAATTTGTTTTTCAAGAGCAACGATCCGAATGCGCGAGTCGGGCGTTGGAACGCGGCTGATTTATCCAGCTTGGCCCAGTGGCAAAGCGCTACGAGCCTCGACAAACTTTCCCGGTTTGGCGATCCGGCATTCGTCGACATGGATGGAGCGGACAATGTTCTTGGGTATCGCGCGGACAACGGCGGGTACGATGGCGGCGCTGATGATAATTTCGAATTGTCCAAAGCATCGCCGGCGATCGATCGCGGCGATGCGTGGGCTGCCCCGGCTCTCGATGCTTTGGGAGCGAGCCGCTCGGACGATCCCGGCTCTCTGAACCAAGGTTCGGCTGATTATCAAGCGCAAGCGCTCACCTCGAATCTGTTTGCGCGCCGCGGCACGGGCAAAAGCTGGCAGAGCGACTCGAGCCATTGGGAACTGACGCTCCCATTCGTTTTTCCGTATTACGGAAAAACGTATTCGACCCTCGAAGTCAGCTCGGCCGGTTACCTTAATTTTGCCAGCGCGACCCTGGCTGATCGCACCGGCACGGTTTCCGAGTTGGCGGCCAACATTCGGATTGCGCCGCTCTGGGCTGACATTCGCACGGACGGCGCGGCGGACGATATTTTCGTCGACACATCAGTGGCCAACCAAATCACAATTCGTTGGGATGCGACGAACAACACGGATGGAACCGATGTGAACTTCGCCGTGACGTTGAGCCAGGAGGGCAAAATCCGTTTCGATTACGGGCCTGGCAACGCGAAGTTGAATCCGGCGATTGGCATTTCGCGCGGCAACGGCAGCAATTTTATCGTGAGCAGCTTTGCGGGTTTGGCCAATCTCGCCAATGCCAATTCGGTCGAGTTCTCCGTGGTTCCCGCGAGCTCGCTGGTTGATGTCGGGGCGTTTGAGTTTGGCGGGTCGACCTTGGATGCGACGCTGCCGCGCGTCACCGGCGCGCAGCCTGATGCGATTGAAGGGCAGGGGACGGTCTTGGGAGAGTACCGGTCGATCGATCTGTTCTTCAGTGAAGAGATCAATGTGATCGACGCGAATGCGAGTTCAAATTACGAACTGCGCGCGCCGGGCCGCGACGGCGTGTTTGGAAACGCGGACGATCAAGTGTTCGCGGTGACGCCGAGATATTTTTCCGGGTTAGCTAAAACGACCCTGTCGGTCAGGGAACCGCTCGCCGCTGGAACGTATCGGCTAACGGTGTTTGGAAGCCGCAGCGTGCATGATCTCTCTGGGTTGCAATTGGACGGCGATCGCGATGGTCAGGCGGGTGGCGATTACGTGCGGGTGTTTCATTTGGATGCCGCAGTGCCAGCCGTGACTGAAACCCGGATCAATGATGGAACAGCTCCTCGTTCGCGGATCACGGAGGTTTCTGTTTTCTTTAACACCAACGTGAACGCTTCGCTTGGGCTCGATGATTTTCTCTTGATCGAGCAAGGAAGCCGAGTCGCGGTCAATCTCGCCACGGCAGTCTTGAGTTATGATGCCGCGACGAATCAGGCGCGCCTCTCGTTCGCGCCGTTCAGCGGTGGAGCGCTGGCGGATGGTTCTTACGAGCTGACGATTTTGGGCGCGGGTGTGCGCAACTCAAACGGCGCCGCGATGAAGCAGAATTTCACGACCACGTTCCAAGCGTTGCGCGGCGATCTCTCCGGAGACGGAGCGGTTAACGAATCTGATTTGTTCCTCCTGTGGCAAATGATTCAAAAGCCGGCCGGGTCGAGGGATTTGAAATTTGATATCAACGGCGATGGGCTGGTGGACGCGAATGATTTCACGGTTTTAAAGACTCAGTTCGGCAAGGTCGCTTTCTTGCAGGACTCCCGTAATCGTTCGCTGGTCGAGAAAACGAACCTGCTGAGCAAACGCGAGATTTCGAATGACTTTGCCAATTTGCCCCCCGTCTCGAGGCCGCTGAATTTGATTCCGATTATTCGCCCAGTCCGATCCGCGCCATTCGAGGTTATCGCGCCGATCATGAAACCGGTGCAGAGAACTCCGCTGGCTTTTTTCTTCCAAGCGACCTCCGCCAGTTCGGTTTTCGCTTTTGAACAAACGACCCCCAGGTTTGAACTGTTTCACCGGAGTGCGTTAACCGGAGCCGGCGAGCCGCCGCTCGATTTTTCAAATGACCTTTAGATTCCTTGAACCTCAACAGTTGTTGCATTTGAGTCAACTTTTCAGCCTTACCAGCTTCGGAGCGTTCCGCCTCAAGGAATCTATGAGTGAGGCGCGCCTCCCTAGATTCCCTCTTTGGCTGGTGTCGCTGTGGTTAATCTCGACTTCCATTGCGGCGCAGGTCGTGGATGTCAGCCTCTCCTTGGCAACGAACCAGATTGTTGTCGGCGGGACGACGATGTTGACCGCCTCAGCCCAGATCCGAGCGGATCAGCGCGGGACGGCGGACAGAATTTTCTCGTGGTACGTCGATTTGGTGAATGCCGGAGCTGTCGCACGGTTGGATTCGGCGAATTTGCAAAAGCCAGCCGCGGACAATGACCCGGCGATTTCGGGCCGCGGCGTGGTCGAGGGCGCCAATGTGCGCGGGATTTACGACACGTTCATGAATTTGCCAGGAGCGGGCAGAGACGCGCCAGTGGTCTTGTTTGCGATTCCGGTGACTGGTCTGGCGCTTGGCAAAACTGAGTTTCACCTGCAGCCGGGCAGCCGTATCAGCGGGTTGATGGATGACTTTCTGGTCGCTCCTGCTGCGGGGGGAGATCCGCTCACTGGCGGCGAGTATACGCTGGCGGTTGCGAATCTCGATGTAGTTGCCCCGGACTCAGGCGGACTGCCGCCGTTCCCAGTCTCAATCGCGCTCGCGGGCGCCCCAGCCAACCGGGTTCGCATCGCATTTCCTGTCACGGTCGGATGGAATTATTTTGTGGAAACGCGCGCTGATCTCGCCACCGGGTCGACTTGGCAGCAGATTGCCGGCGGGCCATTTAATTCCGGCCAGGCCGATGTCGCGATTTCAGGCGCTGGCCAATTCTTTCGGGTTAAAGCGATCCGGTGATGCGCGAGGGCAGTTCGTCGTAGCCGCCGAGGCCAGGAGGCGGACGAGATCCATGCATCAGGTGCAATGCTGCATCCGCCTCATGACTTCGGCGGCTACAAAATCGGGCCTCGCCAGCTATGAACGCCGGACGCCGGGTATTCTCTTGAAACACGGTAGCGCGAGGCTTAGGTTGGCTTCGCTCGCTGAAAGTGAAGTGAAGCGGTGAAAATAATCCCCACAGTGCTGAGTCTTTGTTCGACCGTTTTCCTGGCCAATTCGTTTGCTGCTGACGACCAGAGTTCAAACGCTGCCCCAGCGGCAACTTCTGCTCCGATCCGTGAAATCCAAGCGCCAGCCAAGCGAATTCAAGCGTCGAATGAAGCTTCCAAATTAGTGCGAATGGCAGAGGCGGGCGTCAGTTCCGCCGTGTTGAAGGCGTATGTGGAAAGTTTGACGATTGCGAGCCGGCCGAGTGCGGATGAAATTATTTACCTGCACGAGAAAGGAATTTCGTCGGACGTGATCACGGCGCTGATCCAGCGCGCGGCTGAGTTGCGTGAAAAGGGGATTCAAGCGGCGCGGCAAAATCAAATATACGCCCCGCCACCCGCGACCGCGCCTGCTCTGACGCAAACGCCGCAAACGTATCCGGTTTACGTCCAGCCGAATTATGTTGCTCCGACTTACAGCGCCCCCACCTACGTGGAATATCCGGTGAGCTATCCCAGCTACGCTTATTACGATTACCCCTTTTATTCTTCCTGGTGGTATCCGAGCTATTCCTTGTCGTTTTCGTTCGGGCGGCGCAGCTACTCCGGGTTCCACCATTACAGCTATTTCCCGCGCTATAACTATTTCGGCGGCGACCGGTCGCATTTTTCCATTGGGCATTCTTACGGTGGGCGCTTTGGCGGCTCCGTCCGATTTGCGGGCGGCGGCGGGTTCCACGGCGGCGGGTTTGCTGGGGGCGGAGGCCACGGTGGCGGCGGTAGATCACACCACTGAAGTGGATAGCAAATGGCAAATGGCAAATGGCAAATGGCAAATGGCAGATGGCAAATGAGAAATCAGGCGTGAGGGTGGAGGCTGCGCTCGGTCTAATCGTTAATGGATTCGCTTGTGGAGACAACCGAGACCGCTCGCGGCAACGCCAAAAGCATTGCTGACACCGACGCTGCTTTTGCCTCGCTCTACGAGCAGCACGCCCGCGCTTTATACTATCTCGCGCTCCGTTTCCTCGGAGACCCAACCCAGGCGGAAGACGTCACTCATGATGTGTTCGTGAAGGCCTTCCGGCATTGGGACCAATTCCGCCACGAAGCTCAACCGAAGACCTGGCTTTACCGCATTGCGATCAATCATTGCCGCAATGTCGTGAATTCGTGGGCGCACCGGAATTTTACGTCGCTGGACGAGGAGAACAGGCCCGAAGAACCGTCTCCATCCGCGGAACAACCGTTCCGGATTTTGGAAGTCCAGGAATTGGGCCGGCGGATCCAAACCACCTTGAACGCCCTGCCGGAGGAGTACCGATTGTTGCTGCTTTTGATCGCCGACGAAAACATGAGCTACCAGGAAGTCGCGGATTTAACCGGCCAAACCATCGATGCGATCCGGGGGAAATTGCATCGCGCTCGCAGAGCATTTATTCAGAAATTTCGATCCACGGAGTGATTCTATGCCGCAACACCGCCATCGTTTTCAAAAGGCTAAAGCTGAGGAAGCGGAACAAATCCGCCAGGAATCGTCTGCGCAAACGCAGGGGGAGAGCTTTGGTTCCGTGGATGAGTTGCTCCGGTTCGATGCCAAGCACACTTCTCCGCCCGATTCGCTTCCGGCGCGGTTGGCTAAATCTTTGTCCGCAGAAAGGAAACCTCGCCCGTGGTGGAAACGGTTATTCGGGTGAACCAGATTGGCCGGCGCAAGGCGGCGCGGTCGCGTCTGGAGCGCGCGCGGGGTTTATTGCGATGTTGCCGGCTTTGCGCCCACGAATGCGGCGTCGACCGTTCCCAAGATGGCGCTCAAGGATTTTGTCATGCCGGACCTGTGGCGAAGGTTTTCTCCGCCCAAACGGAAGTCTCTGACGAATTAGAATTGATTCCCACTTTTGCCGTGGCGTTCAGCGGCTGCGATCTGCGTTGCGAGTTTTGCATTACAGGCGCGGAGAGTTGGAATGCTTCCGCCGGCGCACGATTGGATGCAAAGCTCATCGCAGCTCAGGCTGCTGCGGCCATCCAGCGGGGCGCGCGGAGCATGATGATCCTGGGCGGAGAGCCGACCATTCATCTTCCTTCCGTGTTGGAATTGGTGGCGGAGCTTCCCGAGACGCTCAAGCTGATTTGGAAAACGAACGGCCATGGCGCCGCGATTGCCCGTGAACTGCTCGACGGGCTCTTTGATGTGTGGTTGGTCGATTATAAATTCGGCAACGACGCCTGTGCTGAAAAACTGGCGCATGTTCCGGATTATTCGCGCGCTGTCCGGGAAAATTTGCGCTGGGCCGCTGAACGGGGCGAACTGCTGGTCCGCCATCTGTTGATGCCCGGCCATGTCGATTGCTGCTGGCAGCCGGTGGCGGCGTGGCTGGCGGAATCGCTTCCAGGAATAAAGGTCAATTTGCGCACGGGCTTCTGGCCGGCTTGGCGGGCGCAGCGACATGATGAGTTTCGCAGTTTTTTGTCCGAGGGTGAATTGGAACGCAGCCGCGAGATTGCTGAACGATTTAACCTCTGCTTAGTCCAATGAATGCCACAGCTGAAAACCATGACGGCGGGATCGCGCTGCAGACGGAAATATTGCTGCTGCCGGACGGCCGGCTTTTCGTCCATAATCTGACGCCGGTATTTGCCCGTTTGTTGAGCGGGCTTGCTCCGAACGATCCTCTGATGAACGAACGCGCGGATTCGCCGCACGAACACTCGGCCGATTCGCCTCCCAGAACTGAATGAACATCGCTGAAGAAATCGAGACGTTGATCCGGGCGCGCTATCCCATTCTGTACATTCTTTCCAGCGAAGAGATGCGCGTGCAGAACCTGATTGTGGACATCGCCAAGCGGCGGCAGAAGAAAGCGTTCGAATGGAGCTTCAGCACGGGAATCGTGCCCGCTGGAACTTCGATCCAATCACAAAAGCATCGTCACGCCGCGACGAAGGATCCGCTGGCGGCGTTGGATCAGGTCATCGAACAGGTCGAGCCGGCCATTTACATTTTTAAGGATTTCCATCCGTTTCTGACGAAGTGCAACTTCGCCGTCGTCCGCAAGTTGAAGGAAATTGCGCTCCAGCTGAAGAATAGCTTGAAAACGGTGGTGCTGATCTCATCGGTGCTGGAGATTCCCGCGGAGCTCGAAAAGGAAATTAATTTGATGACGTTTCCGTTGCCGACTCGGGACGATTTGAGCGCGCTGCTCGACCGGATCATGGAGGACGTCCGCCAATTCAAACAGGTCCGGATCGATCTGGACGCCTCCGCGCGCGAACGTTTGTTGCAGGCGGCGCTCGGGTTGACGCTGGGCGAAGCCGAAAATGTTTTTGCCAAGATCATCGTGAAGGACGAGCGGCTTTCGGTGGATGATGTGAATGAGGTTTTTGCTGAAAAGCAGCAAATCATCCGCAAAAGCGGGCTGCTGGAATATTACGCGACGCAGGAGACGTTTTCGCAAGTGGGTGGGTTATCGGTCTTGAAGGATTGGCTGCGCAAGCGCGAGCTGGCGCTGAGCGATCAGGCCCGCGCGTTTGGGTTGCCGCCGCCGAGAGGGATTCTGTTATTGGGCGTGCAAGGCTGCGGGAAAAGTTTGTGCGCGAAAGCGGTTTCGTCGAGCTGGCAATTGCCGCTGCTTCGGTTCGACATGGGCCGGATGTTCGGAAGCCTGGTTGGGTCGTCTGAAGAAAATGTGCGCCGGGCGATAGCGGTGGCGGAATCGGTCGCTCCGGCGGTGTTATGGGTCGACGAAATCGACAAGGCGTTCGCCGGTTCGCAAGGATCAGGCGCGACGGACGGCGGAACGACCGCGCGCGTGTTCGGAACTTTTTTGACGTGGCTCTCAGAAAAGACCGCGCCGGTCTTTGTGGTGGCGACGGCCAATGATATTTCGCAATTGCCGGCGGAGTTGCTGCGGAAAGGAAGGCTCGACGAAATCTTTTTTGTCGACCTGCCCACGGCGGAAGAGCGGACGGAGATTTTTCGGATTCACCTGGCGAAGCGGCGCCGCGACGCGGAACAGTTCAATCTCGAAGCGCTCGTCGACGCGAGCAAAGACTTTAGCGGGGCCGAGGTCGAGGAGGCGATCGTGAGCGGATTGTACGATGCCTTTTATGGGCAGCAAGAGCTGACGACCGAGCACGTGTTGGAAGCGCTGCACCAAACGGTGCCGCTGGCCAAAACCATGGACGAGCAAATTAATCGGCTGAGAAGTTGGGCGGAAGGACGGGCGCGGAATGCCAGCGTGGCGCGGCCGATCGCGGTTGAAGTCGAGCGCCGCCGGATGGAATTGTGAGCGTGCGGATTTTTGTCCGGCTCGGTCTAATTCCACAGAAAATGGTTTTTATGAGCGCTTGTTGCATTTTGGCTCCAATCGTCATCGCGGCTTGGCCCGCCTTCAGCGCAGCTGTGGTGGCCGCCGCCAGTTCGCTCGGTTACACGGTGGCGCGTGAGATCACTCGATCCGACAAAAGCGCTACGGCATCAACCCAGGTCCAGCTCGAGCTGCCGCAAAGCGAATTAGTGATGGACCGGCTCGCGCGCGACCAACGGCTCACCGTGACCCGGGATGGAGTGACGGTGACGTTTTCACGCGACGCACGTGGCCGCGCCGCCATTTGCGTGGATGGCCAGGGGCACACGCAGCAACAGTTGCGCGCGCTAGGCGAAGAACTCAGCGGCAGAGTCATTCAGCAATATGTTTATCAGAAGTTGATGGCCGAAATTCAGCAGCGCGGCTTTCTGGTGGTGGAAAATCAAACCGACGAAAAGCAATCGATCCGGTTAAAGGTGCGGCATTGGGAACAATGAAATCGCGAGAATATGAATTGACCATCTCACCCAAAGGCGAGGTGGAGCTGCTTGTCAAAGGATACAAAGGCAAGCGCTGTCTTGAAGCCGTGCGGTGGTTCGAAAAAATTGTCGGCGAGCTGAAAGCTCAGCGCGAAACCAGCGAGTTTTACGAACCTGAAGAAGAGGTCCGTTACCGCATCGACCAAAAGCATTGACCTGTGGCCTTCGCGGGAAAATCCGAGTTTTATCCGCCGCGCGCCCGGCGTGCTTTAAAGGGGCGGCTTCGTTGGTATCGCCTCCGCGCGCTCTGCCGGTTGGAAGATGTCGAGGCGTGCTTGAGCCGAACGCCCTTTCAGCTCGCGCTCGGGATGCTTTTTCCGCCTTACGCATTTTGCGCCGTCAGATCGTCCCGTTGGCGAGCCGCGTTGCTGATTTTATATCCGCTGCTCGCGTTGATTTTTTTGGCCTGCCTCGGCTTATTCGTGGGAAATATCGCGTTCGGCCTGATGCTCTCCATCCACGCGGGCGCGTGCCAGTATTTGTGGGAAATGCGAGAGCCAGCGGCGGATTTTCGCGAACGGCTGCTGCGTTCGACGTTTTTGCTTGTCGCGATTTCCCTGTTTATTTACTGGCCAGCCCGAGAATTGGTGACGCGCCGACTCTTCTTTCCCATGGTTGTTGAAAACCGCGTCTTGGTGATGTCTCCTTTGCTCAGGCGGGATTCGATCAAACAGGGAGATTGGATGGCGTATCGATTGCCCAAGCGAGAGAGCGGGCCACATGAGGCAGTCGTGATTGTGAGGAGCGGCCTGGATGTGCAGCGGGTGCTGGCGTTGCCTGGCGACCGGATCGAGTTTGGTCCGCGAGGATACCGGGTGAACGGCCGTCCTTTTGCTCGGGAAGAGGGCATGCCAAACAGCGGCGAGTTGATTGTGCCGAATGATGATTGGTTTGTCTGGCCGAACCTGAGCTCCACGTTGCATGGAAAAGTTCCGGCAGAGAATATCGCATCGATGTTGTTCGAACTGTCGCTCGTGCCGCAAAGCGCGTATCGTGGCCGGGTGTTCCACCGATGGTTTTGGCGGGAGCAAATGGAGAAATGAAAGGCGCATTGCCATGCAACGTGACGCGACGACGGCTGAGCCTGGTGAGCGCTTTGATCGCGAAGCGGTCGAATAAAATGTTGAAAGATTTAATCGCATGAGCCGGTTTTCAAATCTCGAATTGAGCGGCGAGTCGGAAGATCCGCTTCGCCACCAGGCGGCTGACAACGACGAGGCTTTTTACTTGAACGAAGCGGAGGCGGCATTTCGGTTAGGCCGGTTCGAGCCTGGGTTGCGAGCGTTCGCCAAGGCGCTGGAATTTAATTCTCAAAATGCGGCCGCCTGGTCGGGGCAAGTCCGCATGCTGATTGAATTGGCTGAGTTCAAGGAAGCCAAGGTCTGGGCCGACAAAGGCATCGAAAAATTTCCACATGACCCCGAGTTGCTGGCGGCCAAAGGCGTGGCGTTGGCACGGATGGGCGATTTCAAAGCCGCTTTGGCATTTTCCGATGCGGCGTTCGAAGAGCGCGGTGACACTCCGTACCTGTGGCTGGCGCGTGGCGACGTGCTCCTGGCGCGCAAAGAAAAGCGAGCGGACTATTGTTTCGAACGGGCGCTGCACTCGGCGCCGGCTGATTGGTTCTGGCGCTGGTTGGTGGCGCGAGTTCATTTTTTTTACGAACAATTCGCTTGCGCATTGAAGTTCGCGCAGCAGGCGCTGCAATTGGATTCGGGCCAGCCAGTGGTTTGGATTCAGATGGGCCAATGCCAGGCGGCGTTGGGGCTGTTCGTGCCAGCGGAGAATTCGTTCGAGCAAGCTGCCCAACTTGAACCTGACCACACCGAAATCGACCGGCATCTGCGCGTCTTGAGGCGGAACTCCGGGTTTGGCGCCAGGTTGACCGGCTGGTACCGGCGGCTCTTCTCCAAATGAGCGCGTCTCTTCTCAAACGCTTGCTCCATGCGGCCGCGGAGCATGCCGCCTCGGATCTTCACCTGATCGTCGGCGTGCCCCCGGCCTTTCGTGTGAACGGCGAAATCATCCTGGCGGATCAAGACGCGCTTTCGGTGGAGGAATCGCGCCAAATCATCGAAGAACTTCTCAACGCCGAGCAGAAGGAAAAGTTCGAGCGCGAGTGGGAGCTCTGCGTTTCGCTGTCGAACAGCGCCGGAGCGCGGGTGCGTGTGACGATTTACCGTCGAAATGGCAATCCCGAAATGAGCATCCGATTTTGCGGCGATCAAATCGAAACCCGCGAGCAACTCGGGCTGCCGCCGAAGATCGATGACCTCGCCCGCAAGCCAAACGGGCTCGTGCTGATCACCGGGCCGACCGGGTCCGGCAAGACGACGACATTGAATTACATGGTTGACCTGATCAATCGCGAGCGGCGCTGCAAAATCGTGTCGATCGAAGATCCGATCGAATTCGTGCACGAGAACAAACGAGCGATTGTGGTTCAGCAGGAAGTTTTGACTGACACGCATTCATTCGCCGGCGCGCTGATTCACGTGCTTCGGCAGGACCCCGACGTGATAGTGGTGGGGGAAATGCGCGAGCATGAGGCGATTTCGACCGCGTTGACCGCGGCCGAGACGGGCCATTTGGTTTTAGCGACGCTGCATTCGCCGAGCGTCTCCCACGCGCTCGAACGGATCATCGGGGTTTATGACGGGCCGGTGCAGCGGCAGATCATTCTGCAGTTGGCGAACGCGCTGCAAGGGATCATCGCGCAGGAACTGCTTCCGTCGGTAGACCGTTCGCGCCGCGTGTTGGCTTATGAATTACTCCTCGCCACCCCTGCGGTTCGAAATCTGATTCGCGAAAATCACCTGCACCAATTGGACAATGCCATTCAGATCTCCGCGAAAGAGGGAATGGTTTTGATGGACACGTCCATCCACAAACTCTACTGCGATTGCCGGATTACCTACGACACGGCGCTGAGCCACGCGCGAAACCCGGAGCGCCTTACCAAACGGACGGAGTAAATCGGAACGTAGCGTTCACGCTGCCGACGAGGCGTTGCCGCAAGAGTCCGGAGGAACGCAGCGTTTACGCTGCAGCGGAGGCGTTGCACCAAGGCGGAGTTGAGTGGCTGAGTTCTGCAGCCTGAAGGCCGCGTTCCTCTGCGAGTGGACCTGCAGCGTCCCTCAGCGTTCCTATGGAACAGCTGGCCCGTGCCAGACGCTCCCGCCGAAGGTGGTCACGTAAATTTTCGATTCATCCGCGGGATCAAACGTCACTCGCTGAATATTCGAAAACGGCAAATCGTTAAACGGTTCCCACGTTTTCCCGTCATCGCGCGTCAGCCACAAACCTCCGTGCGGCGCGCCTTCCGTCAATGTCATGTAAATAAACGAACGGTATTTCGGATGAAAATAGCCGCCGAACGTTTGCGGCCCTTCACGGCCGATCCGTTGCCACGTCTGCCCGCCGTCCTGCGTCCGGTACAATCCACCCGATTGATCGGGCCCACCGGCATCGCACGTCCCCAGCACGATTCGTTGGCTGTCGCGCGGATCGATCGAGAAATCTTTCGGATACAGAAACAGTTTCGTGGCGTTCACCTTTTCCCACTTGTCCGCTCCATCACGCGAGCGGTACAGTCCGACGCCTTCCGGAAGCAATGGTTTTCCTGGCCCGGCCCGGCGGGCGCAAACCATGGCGAACAGTGTGCCGTCATTGTGCCGGATCAACCGGCTGACCCGCATGTTTTCGGGGTGGCCCAAGCCGCGGTTTTTCTGAACCCACATGCGTCCGGAATCGATCGATTTGTAAACGCCCTCGGAAAAAATTCCTGCATACAACCGCCGCGCTTCCTTCGGGCTGGTTGGATCAATGACAATCGAGGTCGTCGCCTTCGACGGCAGCCCGCGCGCTTCAACTTTCCACGACGCGCCAAAATCGCGCGAAACGCAAATGCCGCCCGGTCCATTATGGCCGTGCCGTTCGGAGATGATATTGTCGTTGGGAATGTCATGAACGTTCGAGAACGCGCCCCAGATCGTGCCTGGAATGGCTGGATCAAACGCCAGTTCGTAACATGTGTTTCGCCAGGGCGCCCACGATTTTTTGTCCCACCAAATCCAACTCTTTCCGGCGTCGACCGAGCGGGCGAACCCGATGTCCGTATACGCAATGTACTGGCGGTTGGGTTGGAATGGATCGATGTAAAAATTCCAGGTCGTCGTCACGACCAGTCCATTGCAAATCCAGCTCGAACCGGGTCCCGGCCGTTCTGCTGTTGCCGGATAAGTGTGTCCGGTAAACCAGCTTTTTCCGCCGTCATGAGTAATGTGGCATTCATTGATAACCAGCAGCACTCGCTCCGGATCTGAGTTGCAGATCGCCACGCCAAACGGCGTTTCGCCTCCTTTGAAGGATTGGCCCGTCGACGCAGTCATGTAATCCAGCGCGACGTTGCACCCGGTGAAGCGTGGATCCTGGAAATACGTCGCGCGCCAATGCTGGCCGGCATCGTCGCTGCGGTAAACCGTCTCGTGATGCGGCGGATGAAAACCGGTGCTTCTGTTGAAGGCATAAACAGTCGAGGGATTCGCGTCGGTTGTGAGCAATTGCTGGTATTGCGCGACTGGTCCGCGCGCGTATTGATCCGCTTTGGCCGTGTCCTTATTGATTCCCTCGCCCATGGCCGATCGCCAGCTTTCGCCCAGATTCCGCGAAAGAAAAATCCCGCCGGTGCATGCGCCATTGGCCAGTTCGCTCGGGAGGCTGCAGTAAAGAATCGAGAGGCGACCGTTCGGGTTCGAGCCGCCGGCAAAGCCTTGAATTTTTTTGGAAGGGAGTCCGTTCGTTTTGAGCGCCCAACTGTCTCCAGCGTCGTCCGAACGCCAAACGCCCTGTTCGGTCGCAGCGAACAGCACGCGGCCCTGAGCGATCCGGTCGAAATGAACACCGAGCAATCGGCCGGTCGGGCCGTTGCAGGTGGACCAGGTGGAACCGCTGTCGCGCGATACTGCGCATCGGCCGGTTCGCGTTCCGACGAGCATTATTTCCGGAGCGGCTGGATTAATCGCGATTTGCCCGTAGAGCGTTTCTTTCAGGTTGCCGATTGGTTGAAACGTTTTGCCGCGATCCCGGCTGATGCGAAGCCGGCCGCCGGACGACGCATAAATGATTTCCGGATTGCGCGGATGAAAGGCCGGCCGGCATTGGGTGTCGCTGCGAAGTTGAGCGTGATGGATCATTCGCCAGTTCCTGCCGCCGTCCTGGGAAATGTAAGCGGCGCCCATGTCACAATTCAGCATCATGAGATCGGGGTTCACGGGAGAGATGGCTGGAGAAAACATCGCGCCGCCGCCGGAAAGGCCGATCGGTTCCCAGGCCTGGTTCGAGGCAGGACCGGGAGCCGCGCTGAATGTCGGCAAAGCAGCGAGCAAGAGGAGGCTCTTGAAGAGGGATTTCATGCAGGTTAAAGCGAGTTGAATTGTTCTTGTGTCATACGGGAAGATCGGATCGGAGTCGAACTTGGATTGGGGATGGTCGTTAGAGCTTGTCCCAAAACCCCGGATTTCGGGAACTTCGTCGAAAAAAAGGCCCGCTCCTCGACAAAAGTGGTTCGACAAAGTTTGCGACAAAGGCTGAAAACCACATTGCTGGGACAGGCCCTGGTTAAACCATGCCCTCTGCAACCAAAACTTGCACCCTGGGTGGGGCGAGGCTACCGACGAGCCGACCAGGAGCATGCACCAACTTCATCCGGTGGGGCGAGGCTACGGACGAGCCGACGAGGAGCATGCACGAGCTCCAACGCACACGGCGCCAAGGAGAGGTCGTCATCCAAAATGTTGCGGGCACACCGGCCATCCACGGTGCAACGACCCGCTGCCAAATCCAGGCGCACGTGCATCCAGATTTGGCAAACCAAATCCGGACGCACCTGCATCCCAATTTGGCAGGGGACTCAGTAAGACCAACGTTCTGAGTAGCGCTTCGTGGTACCACTGGGGCCTTGTGAAACGACGGCACCTTTGCATGAACCGGAGCATTCCAGGAGCGCGGACAGCTTGTCCGCGTGACAAACGTTCATGGTTTCAATGCCTGCAGCCATTGCAGGGGGCCTTCCCCATGAACCGAGCCATTCCGGGACGGGGACAGCTCGTCCCCGTCTGCACCAAAAGTGCGCGCCCGATCCGCCAAGTTCATGACCGGTGTGCATGCAATATTTTGCATGAGAGCTTTCCATGAGTGGTCTCTCCTACAGCGTAAACGCTGTGTTCCGGAAGAGATGCATCGCGTCAGTTCGATCGTCAGGAACGCGGCCTTCAGGTCGCTTTCAGGCTGCAGCCTCGGTTCGTGCTCCGAATGCGCCCGAGGACTACAGGACAGTTCCCCCAACATGGGTCCCCGATTCATCACGATTTCCCCTTGCTGGCCGGGTTTTTCAGTGCTTTGTTTGGAACCTGTTCGGCTCTGTTTGCAGAAACCGCAGCTTCGGCTTCGCATTCTTCCGTTGGATTTCACACCCAAACAACACGGAACACCGCCGGTCAGCTCAGCGAAATGAAATTACGGAATTTAATTCGAATCGTTGTCATCGCCGCCAGCTTCTGCGCGGCTTCGTATGGGGCGATCGAGGGTTTGCCCGGCACGATCGATCCGTCGTTCGATCCGCATGGCGGTGTGGTGGCGGATGGGTTTCACTGGATTCATACGATCGCATTGGATCGAGACGGAAACGTGCTCGTGGCGGGAAAATTTAGTGAGTTCGATCACGTCCCTCGAAATGGAATTGCACGGCTGCACCGGGACGGGTCTTTGGATGAGGCGTTCGATCCAGGCGCTCAATTGCCGGTGGATTATTACGACGGACCAGTTCGAGCGATTGTTCCTCTTCCTGACGGCAAGATTCTCCTGGGCGGAACGTTTACAAATTTTGGAGCCGTCGCTCGCGCGAACCTCGTTCGCCTCAATGCGGATGGGACGCTGGACCCGGAATTTGCACCTGGGTTGGTGCCGATGAATACGGGGTCTTGGTTTGCCGGGGTCTATGCGCTTGCGTTCCAGGCTGACGGAAAATTGGTTGTCGGCGGTTCGTTCGGGCTTCCCCGGCCCTTCGAATTGGGAACGGCCACTGCCGGAACCGCCCGATTGAACAGCGATGGCTCAGTCGATGCGACATTTCAGCCCGTAAAAATGGCGTGGTGGGCCGAATCGTTTGTCCAGGTAACAAGTTTAGTTCCGCTTCCAGACCAACGGATCATCTACGCGGGGTATTTTGATCCCTTCTATGATCCCTTTACTTGGCACCCGATCGGCGGCGTAGGCAGCGTTAAGTCGGATGGAAGCTGGGATCTTGGATTCACTTGGCCGGATAAATCCTGGTACAGCACGGGCGTGTTGGTGGGACAACAAACTGGCGCCGGTTTGAAACTGCTCTTGCCCGTCGGCCAAGCTGGGACGGACCAGACTCGGTTGATTCGGTTAACTCCTGAGGGTCTCGTTGATCAGACTTTTCAGCCTCCAGCGCAAGTTTCAGCGCATTTCCCCGTTCCGTCGGTCGTGCAGTCGGACGGAAAAATCCTTGTTCGCTGGGGTAACGGCATCGCGCGGCTGTTCCAGGATGGAGCCCTTGATCAAAGTTTCGATTTGACTGACGTCGTCGGTGATCGGCCTGGTTTATCGCAAGTCCTCGCGATCGGATTGCAACCCGATGGAAAAGTTCTGGCTGCTGGGCGGTTTAATAAATTTAAGGGCCAATCGTACGCCTCGATTGTGCGGCTGTTCGGTGGAGATCCGGTCCCAGCGGTTCCTATCGTCACAGCCCAACCGATCGATCAAACCGCGCGCGGTGGCCAAACAGTTTCCTTTTCGCCGCGCGTGTTCAGTTATGTGACCACAACGTACCAGTGGTTATTTAATGGAACACCGATGCCCGGCGCGACGAACTCTGATCTCACCTTGCGAAATGTGCGTCCGGAGAATTCTGGAACGTACTCATTTATCGCGACCAACCCGCAAGGCTCCATCCTCAGCAGCAATGCCACACTTTCTGTGGAATACACGAGGGCGTTGGGGGCAGTGGACCTTGATTTTTTTCCAGAGATTGACCCGACAAATTCCGTTTACGCAGCGGCGTCGCTCCGTTCGGGCAAAATTTTGGTTGGGGGAAGATTTGATAGATCGAGCGTCGGAACGAACCAAGCGTTGCTTCGGCTGAACTCGGATGGCACTGTCGATAAAACGTTCCATGTCGCAGCGTTTTCTCTTCCCTCGAGCTATCAAACCAATGCTCAAGTTTCTTCCGTGCTGTTACAAGAGGGTGACCGGCCTGTAGTTTCGGGCTTGTTCACTGCGATCGACGGCGTCTCTCGTTTCCTAATCGCGCGCTTTTCGCCCGAGGGTTTGCTGGATGAAACCTTTCAGGCTGCGTCCAGCAACCGCTGGACGACCTTGCGAGCTTTGGGTTTGCAGAGTGATCAACGGTTATTCGTGGAGGTTTATGGTTGGGCCAAGGACTTCGTTCACGTTCCAGGACTGGCCCGTATCGGGAGGGACGGAGCCATCGACCCTTCCTTCGACAGTTACTCCTGGCCGTTTACGGCGGTTGACGCCATTGCGATACAACCGGACGGTAAGATTCTCGCCGCCGGTTATGAACCGTTGGAGCAAGGGATCTTGGATGGGCGCGTCAAGCCAGCTTTCTATCGATTGAATGCTGACGGCTCGAGGGACAAAGCGTTTGTAGACTCCAGCCAAAGGCCGAACTGCTGCTCTCTCAGGATTGCAGTGGAAGCTGACGGCCACATTGTCTTTGGTGGAAGGATGTCGGCGACTTCGGGACCCTGGCGCTTGAATCCTGATGGTTCTGTCGACCATAATTTCGTCGCAGAAGTCTCATCGAACCGCGTTCTTTCTGCATTGGCTGTGGATGCGGCAGGGCGGATCATTGCAGCCATTCAGGCGCAATCCAGTCCTTCGACACAAATTTATTGGCTCGGGAAAGATGGCCAAGCGGACTCGCATCATGCCGAGCTCGATGGCGCGGTTTCGGCGATGACCATTCAAGGCGATGGAAATGTTCTCGTTGCTGGGTCGTTTAAGCATGTCAACGGCGCGCCGCGTCCTGGCTTGGCCCGTCTGCTCGGCGATGCGCTGTCCGTTCCGCTTCGGTTGAGTTCGATCGCGAAGAACGGCAGTCGATTTTCACTGCGGGTTCAAACCGTGGCGGGCCGAAGGTACGTTCTCGAATCGAAGGAGTCGTTAACGGACGCCGTCTGGCGAGTTGTGGTGGATTTTCCAGGAGACGGGACGTCGGTGACAGCGACGGACGATGCGGCAACGGCAGCCCAGCGGTTTTACCGCGTGCGGGTAGAGTAGAGGGCATTGCATTTCTCCATTAGTTGTCCTAGCGTGCCAGCGACATGGGATACGCATTGGCAAAAGAACAACAGCGGTACGTCGAACGCCTCCTTAGATCAGGCCGTTTCAACAATCAAGGCGAAGTTGTTCGTGAGGCCCTCCGCCGGATGGGAACAGTTGGACCTGGATTATTTGACTCCGCCGCCGCTCACTCCGGCCCAGCTGGAGGCTATTTACGGAACTGAGGATGCGCAAGCGGACCAGGTCGGTCGGGCTGCCTTCAAAGCCCTCCGAGCAGCGGCGGCACGCAAGAGGAGAAGCAATGCGATTGTATCTATGCGGTCCCGCGGACCGAACTGAAGCGCCTGCGAGGCAGCATCACTGCCGAACGTCGGCGAACGATCGTTCGTACGGTTATCGCGGCTCACGGTTGGAACGTTCTTTAGTCTGATTCCAAATTGATCAACCCGGCCAATCCGGGCTTGACTTCGATTTGGCCCGATTGGAGCATCCGAAAGTTCCCCAACTTCATGCTGATGTTTAACAACGCGGAATTTCGGCCCGGCTCTTCCGCTGCGCCACTTTAATTGCCATCTTATGAAGCCAGCAACTGCCCGCCATAATTTCAGTTCCATTGCTTTTACGCTGATCGAGCTGCTCGTGGTCATCGCGATCATCGCGATTCTTGCGGGCATGCTGTTGCCGGCTTTGGCGCGGGCGAAATCGAAAGCCAAACAAACCAAGTGCATCAGCAACGCGCATCAAATCGGGATTGCGCTGATGATTTATACCGACGACTTCAACGACGTGATGCCGATCTGTCCGGATTGGAACGCGCTCGGCGGAAAGGACGGGCGTTACGATTTCTTTGTGGCCGAAACCAACCGGCCGCTTTTTCGGTATCAAGGCTCGCGTGAAATTTTTCATTGTCCGGCCGATCGCGGTGATGTGGACGGGACGCGGTTCGTCGGGATCAACTGCACGAACTGCTATGGGCAGTATGGCACGAGCTACTTGATCGAGTGGGCGATTGATTTTATGCGGGTGAAACGGGTCTTTGGCGACAAGGGCGCGAGCCGCACGGCTTACAATGGCCAATCGATGAAAGCTTCCGAGATTGCCACGAGCCCGTCCAATAAGATTCTCCTGGGAGATTGGATCTGGCATTACAACCGCGGTTGGGATAACACCCGGAGTGTTTGGCACAATTATCGTGGCAAAAGTTTAGTGACAATGCTGTTCGGCGATACTCACGCAGAAGGCTACAAGTTCCCGACCAAACCGGAGAGCGATCCGTTTTGGGCCGCTGCGCCGAGTCCGACGAACGCATGGTGGTGATGAAAAGACGGCCTTCCGGTTTCGGCATCGCGATCACGCTGCTCGGGTTGGTGATTTTCGCCAAGTTAGTTTTCCACGACTCTTCTCACGATTTCCGGCGGCAACAAATGTTTCGCCAGCCGATGCCCGTGCCGAGCGGTTTGTTTCGCAACCCGCTGCGCGATGAATCCGCGACGAATTTCACTTCTAACCTGCCGATTGTGGTGATCCAGACATCCGGCCGGCCGATGTCGAAGCAGGCCCAAGCGGTGGTTCGCGCGGAATTCTTCGATGCTGTGGATGGACGCGCAGCTCTCGCCGCGAAACCGGCTTATGCTGGATTGGGAACGATCCACTTGCGCGGCAGCACGACACTCAACCTGCCGAAACGATCGTACACGTTCCACACGGTCGACCGCCAAACGAACCAAACCAAAGTCGCCTTGCTGGGGTTGCCGCCGGGTGAGGATTGGGTGTTCTACGCGCCGTTCGAGGACAAATCCTTGATGCGCGACGCGCTCGCGTTCGACCTGGCGCGGGCGATGGGCCGTTACGCGCCACGCACTCGATTTGTCGAACTCTTCGTCACTGCTTCCGCCGGTCCGGTTTCGATGCGTGACTACGCCGGCGTTTACGTGCTCATGGAAAAAATCAAGCGGGGCAAAGACCGCGTGAATGTCGCAAAATTAGAAGCGCAGGATCAGTCCGAGCCGCAGATCACGGGCGGGTACATTGTCAAACGGGATCACGCGGACCACGTCGAGAGTCGTTTTAACACCCGGCGGGGCGGCCCTTATTTTTTCGTTTATCCGAAGGCGCAAGAGATCACGCCGCAACAGAGAGCGTGGCTGGCCGGTTATTTTAACGCGTTCGAAACAGCGCTTTACGGCAATAACTTTAAAGATCCGCTCGCTGGTTATGCGGCTTACTTGGATGTTGATTCGTTCATCGACGCGCACTGGCTGATCGAGGCGAGCAAGAACGTGGACGGGTTTCGTTACAGTTCGTTTTTGACCAAAGACCGCGGCGGTAAAATAAAGACCGAACCGCCTTGGGATTGGAATCGCTCGTTCGGCAACGCGAATTACTACGGCGGCGGCGAGCCGCAAGGTTGGTACTGGCACAATTTGCGGCCAAACGAAATCTCATGGTACCTCCGGTTGCGCGAAGATCCGGAGTTCGTAAAACGTTGTCGCGCCCGGTGGCTTGAGCTGCGCAAGGACGTGTTCGATCCAAAGAACATCAAGGCGCGCATCGATGAGATGGCCGCCCGGTTGCAGGAAGCGCAGCAGCGCAATTTTCGGCGCTGGCCAATTCTGGGCGAGCAGATCACCTGCAATTATTACGTTGGCGAGTCGTTCGAAGATGAAGTTCGCTGGCTGAAACAATGGATCCAAGCCCGTATCGCCTGGATCGACAAACAAGTCGGGCGATCTGCCGCGGCAGAGGAAAACGAGTAGGCGGCCTCAATTTCGAATTTTATGTGGCACCGCCCACCGTCCTACAGTTTTGTCGGCGCATTCCGCCATTGGTCCATCACGGCCCAGAGATTTACCGGGTTTAATGAACCGCCGTACGGGAGGTACCTCACGCTGTTGTCGACAAAAGCGAAATTAGATCCGCCCCCATTTTTCTTCCCGGCGCCAGCTCCATGCCGGCCGTGTTCGATTTGTTCGACGTCATTTCCCTTTCCTTGGCTGAAATCCATGTGCACATGCCGGGAGGCGCTCTTCTTCTCCCCAAATGAAATCGTCTCGGACGGATTCGGAATGGCGGAGGCGCGCATGCCGTCCGGCCAGAGCCAGCGTTGATATCGGATGTAGTCCGGTGGGCTTAAAATCGTTTCGAAATAGTCGTTCCAGCCATTGATGACGTAACTCCGATCGGACCTGAAGCTGTCGTTCGGACATCGCAAGATTTTCGGGTCGGAGTAATAACGCTTCAGCGTGATCATCCATGCGTTGGTTCTCTGCCGGCGCGGCGGGAACTGTCCCTGGTGATCGTCAGCATACATCGTCAGGGCCAAGCCGAGTTGCCGCAGGTGATTGGTGCACTTGACGCGGTTCGCCTGTTGTTTGGCTCGGCTGAGCGCCGGCAGGAGCAACCCGGCGAGAAGGGCGATGATCCCAATGACCACCAGGAGTTCGATCAGGGTGAAGGCCAAGCGTTGAGGATGAACCGAACCCGAATTGATTGCCCCGGAATTATTCATACGCACGTTTTCGATGTTGCCGTTTCGCGGCAGCAAATCTGGCCCCGATTGTGCCTATTAGACATAACCCAGGCAAAAACGTTTTGTTGCATTTGTTTTTGCTGTCGGGGCTGAGATGAGTCGTCCGTCTTCGGTGCAATGCCTCGCCTGCAGCCTGAAGGCTGCGTTCCTCGTGCAATGCCTTGGCTGCAGCCTGAAGGCGGCGTTCCTCGTGCAATGCCTTGGCTGCAGCCTGAAGGCTGCGTTCCTAATTCGCGGCTGGCAGAGAAGCGCCTCAATGCGTAACCTCACTGCTCATGAGGTCTCGGCTGTCATTCCTATTTCCGAGATTGAGCCAACTGCTTGCCGCGTTTCTCCTCTGCTCCCCATCCTTCGCCGCCCACGCCCAGCTCTGGTCGTTGCAACCCGTTAAATCGCCATCGATTCCGGAAGTAAAGAACACGGGATGGCCCCGCAATCCGATCGACCATTTTGTCCTCGCCAAACTCGAAGCAAAAGGACTCACCCCTGCCGCCGAAGCGAACAAAGCAATCCTGATCCGGCGGTTGAGCTTCGACCTGATCGGGCTGCCGCCGGCGCCGGAAGAAATCGATGCGTTTGTTTCGGACGAATCGGCTGGAGCGTGGGAAAGAGTCGTCGAGCGCTTGCTCAGCTCACCGCGTTATGGCGAACGTTGGGCGCGCCACTGGCTGGATGTGGTCCGTTACACGGAGAGCCAAGGGTTCGAGTACGACCGGCTGCGGGAGAATGCCTGGCCGTATCGCGATTACGTCATTGCCAGCTTCAATCGCGACAAGCCGTACGATCGGTTCGTGCGCGAGCAGATCGCGGGCGATGTTTTGGGAGCAACGCCCGAGCTGAAGGTGGCGACGAGCTTGCTGGTTTGCGGGGCGTGGGATGAAGCGGGCAACAAGCAAGCCAACGCCACTCAACGCGCGATCACCCGGGAAGAAGAGCTCGAGGATTTGGTGAGTGTCGTTTGCCAATCGTTCATCGGGCTAACGGTCAATTGCGCTCGGTGCCATGCGCACAAGTTCGATCCCATCCCGCAGGAAGATTATTACCGGATCAAATCTGTTTTCGAAGGAGTCCGCCATGGTGATGGCGTCATCGCCACGCCGGATGAAATCCGCCAGCGCGACGGCGCAGTAAAGGAAGTGAAGGCGCGCATCGCTCGGCTCGAAAAGGAATTGGCCTCAGCGCCGGCGGCTGAGCGTCCTCGGATCACGGCTGAGCTCGACCAGAACCAAAACACCCTAAAAAACATTCCACCGCTGGCTGCCGCTTATATGGGAGTTCGCGAGCAGCCCGCCCCGACGCGCCGGTTGAAACGCGGCGATGTGAAGTCGCCCGAGGAAGAGGTCGCGCCCGGGGCGCTTTCGTGTGTTCCGGAACTCCGGCCGGATTTTGGGTTGCGCCCGGATGCGCCCGAAGCGCAGCGCCGGTTGAAATTCGCCGACTGGATGGCGGACGTTCGCAATCCGTTAACACCGCGGGTGATAGTGAACCGGATTTGGCAATATCATTTTGGCCGCGGACTGGTGGCCACACCGAATGATTTTGGAAACAGCGGAGCTGCGCCGAGTCATCCGGAATTGTTGGACTGGCTCGCGAGCGAATTCATCCGGAGCGGGTGGAGCGTGAAGGCGCTGCATCGGCTGATCGTCAATTCCGCCACTTACCGCGAATCCTCGGAGCTCAATCGGGCCGCGGCTGAGTTGGACGCGGACAACCAATGGCTCGGGCGTTTTTCCCCGCATCGCCTCGAGGCGGAAGCGATCCGCGATGCGATTCTTGCGGCCAGCGGTGAAATCAATTTTTTCGCAGGCGGTCCGAGCTTCCGGCCGTTTGACGTGATCCAATTCAATTCGTCGACCTACCTCCCGGTCGACAAGCAGGGCGCCGCCTTCCATCGCCGGACGGTTTACCGCATGAATGTTAATTCCGGGAAGGAACCGCTGCTCGATGCGTTCGATTGTCCGGACCCGTCTGTGAAGACTCCGCGGCGCGGGGTTACGACCACGCCATTGCAAGCGCTGTTGCTGATGAACGATTCGTTCGTCCAACGCCAGGCGAATGCGCTCGCCCGCCGTGGAATGCATGATGCGTCGGATTTGCCGGCGGCCGTCGCTCGGGTTTATCAGCTCGCGCTTGGCCGGTTGCCTAGGCCGGGGGAATCGCAGCGGGCGTTGGACGCCGCGCGGGAGCGGGGCTTGTCACACGTCTGCTGGGCGTTGTTTAATTCCACCGAATTTTTGTATGTGCAGTAATCTGAGGGGCGCGCTTTCAAACTGCTTGAAGGTAGCCGTTGTTGTAGCCGCCGAGGTGACGAGGCGGACGAAACGTTGCAACTGGCGCACGCTCCGCCTCCTGGCGTCGGCAGCTATCGAGCCCGCGCATTGCGCTGCAACTTCATGGCCGGTTGTGTGTAATACCGATGTGCCAGCCGCACGTTAATTGAGCATCTCATGAGTTCGAAAAGCCATTCAACGTCCGCTGCCCTCTCCGGAGTGGCGGATCGCCACGTCGGTCCTGCGCTGCTGCCCCCTCTCATGTCACGCCGGCATTTTCTGTGGGACTCCGCCGGCGGCATCGGTGGAATCGCGCTAGCCTGGCTGCTCAGCCGGCAAACCGCGGTTGGAGCGCTGGCCTCTGCCAACGCCAACGCGGGGCCGCGTTTCTTGCCTCGAGCAAAACGGGTCGTCCAAATCTTTTGCGCCGGCGGCGTCAGTCATATCGACACATTCGATTACAAACCCGGCTTGGAAAAATTTCATGGCAAGACGATCGAGGGCAAAGGAGAGAACAAAGGATTTTTTGGCCAGCCAGGGCGGGTCATGAAAAGCCCATTCGCCTTTCGGCAGCAGGGCGACTCCGGCCATTGGATCAGTTCGTTGTTCCCGCATCTGGCCGAGTGTGTCGATGATCTGACCTTCATTCACTCGATGGTTGCCAAAAGCAACAATCACACCCCGGCCACCTTCCAGATGAACACCGGGTTCACCATGAATGGATTTCCATGCATGGGCGCGTGGCTCAGCTATGGCCTCGGGACAGAGAACGACAGTTTGCCTGCCTTCGTCGTTTTGCCCGATCCACGGGGTTTGCCAGCGGGCGGATCGATTAATTGGACGGCGGGCTTTTTGCCTGCCAACCACCAAGGCGTCGCGTTTAGAACTGGCGGCCGTGAGCCCATCGTTGCTTTGAGCACCCCTGCGAATATCACGCCGCAAGCGCGAGCGGCCGACATGGAACTGGTCGCCGCGATGAATCGTGAATACGCCGAGAACCATCCTGGCGACGCGACCTTTGCGGCGCGGTTGCACTCCTACGAATTGGCCGCGCGAATGCAGTTGAGCGTTCCGGAGGCGGTGGATCTCGCTGGCGAATCCGACGAAACCAAAAAGCTCTACGGGCTTGAGGACGAAACCAACAAGGGATTTGCGCGAAACTGTCTGCTTGCCCGGCGATTGCTCGAGCGGGGGGTGCGCTTCGTGCAGTTGTTCAACGGGGGCGCGTTTGGAAGTCCGCGCATTAATTGGGATGGCCATGAAAACCTGCAAGAGAACCACCTCACGCAGGCCGCCACGATGGACAAGCCGGTCGCAGCGCTCATTCAAGATTTGAAACGACGCGGCATGCTCGATGACACGCTCGTGATTTGGTCGACCGAGTTTGGCCGCGGGCCAGCGACGCAAGGGTTGAATTCCCCAGGACGCGATCATCATCCCGACGCGTTTACTTGTTTCATGGCCGGGGCCGGCTTGAGGAAAGGCTTCAGTTACGGCGCGTCGGACGAGATCGGGTATTTCGCGAGCGAAAATCCGGTGACGATTTATGATTTTCACGCGACCATTCTGCATTTGCTGGGAATCGATCACGAGAAGCTGACCTTTTATCACAATGGAATTAACCGTCGCCTGACTGATGTTCATGGGAAGGTCATTCAGGAGATTCTCGCGTAACCGAATTGGTTCAGGAGAAATTTATGAAGCGTTACCAGGTTGTGCTGGCTGTGACGATCGCGGGAGCTCTGGCTTGGGGTGGATACCGAGCTTATCGGGCGCACGCGAATCTCGTTACGTTGAACGTCCGAAACATGGAAGTGCGCCGCGCGATTTCGAAAATCGAATGGCAAACTTGGGAACGCATTATCGTGAACAAGGATGTTTCGGGACAAGTGACGATCCATGTCCGGAATGTCCCGCTCGAGGAGGTGCTCGGCATTATTGGCCTGCAAACAGACTCTCGCTGGAGGGCGCTCTATCCCATTTATCGCGGGCGCACCGCCGGGCTCACGTTCCGCAAAGTCGTGCGGGGAGACGTCGCGGCCGCTGGCAGCGGTTGGTCGACCGTGCTAAATGTCCCCGCCTGGCAGCGGGGCGGCGGAAATGGCTTCGGCAACACCGTTCGAGCCGCTAACAAACTAGTCTCGGCCCAATTCCAGAGCAAAGACCTCGGGTTCGCCGCTCTGGCGCTCTCCCGGTTCTCCCAAGCTCAAGTCATTCCTGAAGATGGCGCGGGCGGAACGATCAATTTAAAGCTCGAACAGGCGCCGTTCGAGAGGGCCGTCGCGCAAGTGGCAAAGCAAGTCCACCGCAAATGGGACAAGATTTACGCCATCCAGCCGCTGCGCGCGGTGGTGGTGGCACGCCCGGATGGAGAGCCGCGAAATGGAAATGTCCCACCTCCGACAATTGCGCCCGAAGAAAACCCCGAGGCCCAAAAGCGCGACCTTGAAGCGTTCCTCGCCACGATGACGCCTGACGAACGCCAGAAGGTGCAGGCGCAAATCGCGACCATGGAACAGATCCGAGCGCTTCCGCCGGCCGAGCGCCAACAAAGGATGCAAGAGATGGCATCGCAAGCGTCCCAAGCATCGCAGGCGGACTTGCTCCAGCGGATACAAAACCGGTTGAAGAACGGGACGCCGGACCAGCGCGTGGCCGCTGACCGGCGCCGGCTCCAAAATCAACAACGAGCGCCGAAGCAATGAAATCTATGCGCCGACGCTTTGTCCGATTTCCGGAAGGTTTCACCCTGATCGAGTTGCTCGTCGTGATTGGGATCATCGGGATTCTCGCGAGCCTGTTGATGCCGGCAGTCAACCGCGCCAAGGGGAAGGCCCTCGACACGAAATGCATTAGCAACCTCCGGCAACTCGGAATCGCGCTCACGATTTACGCGGACGAACATGAAGGCAAGTTGCCGTCGGCGGAGCGGCGTCCCACCACCCCGGTGACTTCAACAAACGCGCTGCCACGGATTGTGGATGTGCTTTCAAACAATGTCGGCGGCGTCGTGGCCGTTTTTCGTTGTCCCAAAGATCGGTTCAAATGGTTCGAGAAGGAGGGATCGAGTTACGAGTGGAATTACGCGGCCAACGGCAAACCGATCGAGCTGCCGGGAGTGATTTCGGGATTGCCCATGACGCCGGAACGCGCCCGGCTCATGTACGATTATGAGAATTTCCACCCGGGCAGTACGAACGGAACGAAAAACGTGCTCTACGGCGACGGTCACGTGGCGCCAATCAAATGATCGTAGCCCAGGCTTCCCAGCCTGCGGGTGAGGGCGATTTTCCAATCGCCTGATGAAGGGGATGGATGATTCAGGGAAAAGGTGATCTTGCCACCATAAATTGGAACCCGGCAGCGTCCTCCTGCTGCTGCTCTTGCTCTTGCTCTCGCTCTTCTCTGTCCAAGATCGAACAAGAGCAAGAATATGATCAGGAGCAAGAGAGCGAACGGTTCCGCGGATAGTGTCCTAATCTGGCTCCGCAATCTCGAAATTCGGGTGCGCTGCAGGTGAAGCTGTGCGAAATCGGGGGTGAAAGTCCCTCTGGTCTGGCGAAAGCGCCAGAGTTTAGAACGAAAGAACTAGATGGAAAGGTCTAACCAACCGCCCAAACCCGAGTGTTGCTCCGATGAAGGAGGGGAGAAAGTAGATCTACTCTACTTCCGAACCGAACGACAAAGGGGAAG